>Ga0102812_10000345_pt1 | contig 34305 bp, 30 predicted proteins | sample ColrivemetaGS713_FD_79334 | JGI IMG/M metagenome (GOLD analysis project Ga0102812, IMG submission 79334) | Estuarine microbial communities from the Columbia River estuary - Flood tide ETM metaG S.713 | ecosystem: Environmental > Aquatic > Marine > Intertidal zone > Estuary | place: USA...
AAGTCCCGGGTCAGGCTGGCAATTCAGAAACTTCAAATTCAGATAGATCGGTAACACTATGGCTACTTATCACCCCGACCTCGACCTTTTAAGCGAACACGCGGCAGGCAACCTTGCGCTGGCTCCCGCGGCCTGTGTTTCGGTGCACATGAGTTACTGCGAGCAGTGCCGACGTACTGTCGGTCAGCTGCAGGACCTCGGCGCTGTGCTGTTTGACGCTTTGCCCGGTGAACCGGTGGCAGAGGCCCAGCTCAACGCTGTGCTGGCCCGCCTGGACGAGACGCCGCCGCTGAGTTATGCCGGTTCCCCGGCCTGGGCGGCGGGCAAGACTCCTGCCATTCTGCAGCGGCTGATGAGCGGCGATTTCACTGACCTGGTGTGGAAAAAGATCACCAGTTCCCTGAGTATCAGCTACTTGAAGACCGGCGACCCCAACTTCGAGTTCGCGCTGTATCACATCAAGGCTGGCGGCAAGATTCCAGAGCATACCCACCACGGCTCAGAAATGACCCTGGTACTCGATGGTGGCTTTTCTGATGCCGAAGGCAGTTATCACCAGGGTGATTTTCTGTTACGTCAGCCCGGCGATACCCACGCACCCACCGCCCTGCAATCAGAAGACTGTATCTGCCTCGCGGTACTGGATGCCCCCCTGAAGTTCACCGGCTGGAAGTACCGCTGGATGAACCCATTCCTGCAACTGCAGGCCGGTTAAACCGGCCTGCAGGATTCAGCAGACAAATAGCGGGGATTATTCCCGCAACCAGCCCGCTGTGATAAAGTCGGCGGCTGCCCGAGACCGGGGCAGCTGGCTGCATTGTTGTCGCCAGTAAAAACAGCCCCTGGAGGCTGGTCCGTGGCGGGGCGTTGTTGAGTCCGCTGCCAATATTTCTACATAAAAGGTACGGGGGTACACACCGCAATGCGCATTGCCATTCCCAAAGAGACCCATCCGGGCGAGAATCGGGTTCCGATCACGCCTGATACAGCCAAAAAGCTCTGCCGCCTGGGCGCTGAAGTTGTTATCGAAGCAGGATTGGGGGCCGGTTCCGGCTTCGCCGATTCAGAATACACTGATGCCGGTGCCACGGTTTCCTCGGATCGCAGCCAGTTGTTCGGCTCAGCCGATGTGCTGCTGCGGCTGCGCAAGCCCGAGATGGCTGAAATCAGCCAGATGAAACGGGGCTGCGTCCATATCAGCTATCTGGATCCTTTCAATGAGCGTGAGTTGGTCACGGCGCTGAAGGATGCGGGTATTACCTCCATTAGCATGGAAATGATTCCTCGCACCACGCGCAGCCAGAAGATGGATGCGCTCAGCTCACAGGCCAACCTGGCCGGCTACGTGATGGTTATCCAGGCCGCCAGCCACTTGCCGCGTATCTTCCCGATGATGATGACCCCTGCGGGCACCCTCAAGCCGGCCAATGTGTTTGTTATCGGCGCCGGCGTGGCGGGCCTGCAGGCCATTGCTACCGCCAAGCGCCTGGGCGCCAAGGTGACTGCATTTGATACCCGCCCGGTGGTGGCCGAGCAGGTACAGTCGCTGGGTGCCAAATTCCTCGAAATTGACCTTGGTGAAACCGGCCAGACGGCGGGCGGCTATGCCCTGGAGCTGACCCCCGAGCAGGTCGACAAACAGCGCCAGGCCCAGAAAGACATTATCGCCAAGTCCGATGTGGTGATTACCACGGCCCAGGTGTTCGGTCGCAAGCCGCCGGTACTGGTCACCAAAGATATGGTGCAAGGTATGGCGCCGGGCTCGGTGATCGTCGATATGGCGGCGGAGACTGGCGGCAACGTCGAGGGCTCCGTGCCTAATGAGACTGTTAAGGTCGGTGGCGTGACCATCATCGGCAAGGGCAACCTCGCCGGCGAAGTGGCCCGCGATGCCAGCCAGATGTATTCGGCCAACCTGTTCAACCTGGTAGAAGATAACTGGGACCAGGAAAAGAATGCCTTCGTGGTGGATTTCGAGGACGACATCCTCCCCGGCTGTATCATCACCCATGGTGGTGAAGTAACGAACGAAACGATCAAGAAGATTATGGAAGGGGGCGCATAACATGATACCTGCAGTAGTTTTCCTGACTTTTATCCTGATGTTGTCCATTTTTCTGGGCTTCGAACTGATCAACAAGGTGCCGGCAACGCTGCATACGCCGCTGATGTCGGGCGCCAACGCAATTTCGGGTATTACCGTGGTAGGAGCGATAAGCCTGGCGGGTAATGGCCAGCACGACCTGGCCAATTGGCTCGGCGCCGGGGCGGTGGCCCTGGCCACCATCAACGTGGTGGGTGGTTACCTGGTAACTGACCGGATGCTGGCGATGTTCAAGAAGAAGGGGAGCTAGGGGCTATGGATAATCTTATTCAATATGGCTACGTGGTCTCCGCTGCCCTGTTTATCTTCGGACTGAAGAAACTGGGCTCTCCCGCTACGGCGCGCCGTGGCAATACAATATCCTCAATCGGCATGTTGCTGGCTGTGGTTCTGGCGCTGCTGGACCAAGGCATTGTGGAATATCAGTTCATCGCCATCGGGGTTGTGGTGGGCGCCGTAATTGGTGGCGCGGCGGCACGCCTGGTGCAAATGACCTCCATGCCGGAAATGGTGGCACTATTCAATGGCTTCGGCGGTATGGCCAGTTTGTTGGTGGGCTGGGCTGCACTGAGCCCGTCCGCGGAAACCTTCACCCTGGTCACCATTATCCTGTCGATCCTGATCGGTGGCGTTACCTTTACCGGCAGCATGATTGCCTACGGTAAATTAAGCGAGAAAATCGGCAGTGGCGCCGTGTTGTTTAGCGGCCAGCAAGTTGTTAACAGCTTGATTGTACTGGGTATTCTGGGCGGCTCGGTGATGTTTTGCCTGGAGCCCGGCAATCACCAGTGGTTATACCTGGTGGTCGGCCTGTCACTGGTGTTTGGCATAATGGCGGTTATTCCCATTGGCGGTGCCGATATGCCAGTGGTGATTTCCCTGCTGAATTCCTACTCCGGCCTCGCCGCCTGTGCGGCAGGTTTCGCGGTGAATAACAACATCCTGATTGTCGCGGGTGCCCTGGTAGGTGCCTCCGGGATCATCCTGACCCAGATCATGTGTAAGGCGATGAACCGCTCCCTGTCCAACGTCCTGTTCAGCGGCTTCGGCAGCGGCAAGGCTGACGACACGGCAGTGGAAGGGGAAATCAAGCCAATCACCGCGGAGGACGCGTTCTACATACTCGAAGCGGCTTCCACGGTAGCCATTATCCCCGGTTATGGTATGGCTGTTGCCCAGGCCCAGCATGTGGTCAAGGAATTGGCCGAGCAGCTGGAGAAAAACGGTGCCGAGGTCAGTTTTGGCATCCATCCGGTTGCCGGACGCATGCCCGGGCACATGAATGTGCTGCTGGCAGAAGCGGATGTCCCCTACGACCAGTTGCTGGAAATGGACGAGATCAACCCGCGCATGGAAAACGTCGACGTGGCCATCGTGATTGGTGCCAACGATGTGGTGAACCCAGCCGCACGGGAGTCAGAGAACTCGCCGATCTACGGTATGCCCATCATTAACGTGGACCAGGCGCGCACCGTGTTTGTGCTCAAGCGTTCCATGGCATCCGGTTTTGCCGGGATTGAGAACCCCTTGTTCTACAAGGACAACACCCGGATGCTGTTTGGTGATGCCAAAGCCTCCATCAGCCAGTTGGTTAGCGAATTCAACTAGCAGCCGTTCCTGATTGCTTTAACGCCGGCCTTTGTGCCGGCGTTTTTGTTGGTGTTGCCCGGCCTTGATGCCGGCAGCGTGGATGTTTGCGGTACAGGAAATCGGCCTTGTGGACAGCATGTGCAATTAATGCGCAGGATCAATGCCTGACGGGGATGGACAGGCTAGGCTGAAGGCCTATGCTGGGTAAAAGTGTCAAGGAGTACAGCTTATGGCGACTAACAGGCAGGCGGCGAAAAAAAAGCCCGCGGCAAGTAAAAGCAGGGCCGGCAAAAAACCTGTGACTAAAGCGGCAGTCAGGAAGCCTGCCCGAAAGTCCGGTACTAAAAAAGGCGCCACGGCTAAAGCCAAAGCAGCACCGCGCGAAAAGACAGCAGCGCAGCCGCGACCCGAGTCGGCAATGCTCAGGGCCCTGCGCGCTGAACACCGACATATCGCCACCGTAATGCAGCTGTTCCTGGATCAGCTGGAATCCGTTGAGGCCGGGGACCTGGTCGATACCCATATCGTCTACGAGGTCTTGGACTATATGGTGTCCTGGCCGGATCGCTTTCATCATCCGCGGGAGGATCTTGTCTATGGGCGGGTCGCGGAGATTGACGGCAATGTCGCTGACAGCGTTGACAGCCTGCAGCGGGATCATGACCGGACTGCCGCTTCGGGTCGGGAGCTGCGGGACATGATAGAGCGCTGGCGGGAAGGAGAAGTTTCCGGCTCGGCGCTGGTGAAAAGCGGACGCGCTTATGTAGACCACATGTACGAGCATATGAATATCGAGGAAAACCAGGTTTTCCCCCAGATCAATGCGGTGTTGAGCGCCGAGGACTGGCGGGAACTGGAAGGGGATGACCAGTTACAGCCGGTGGCGGATCCGATCTTCGGGCCGCGGGTGCAGCGGGAGTATCGTAACCTGGCGCGCAAGCTGCGGCGCAATGTTCGCCGCGGGGTCGAACGCGGCACTATGATCGAATGGGTTGGCCTGGAGGCATTGATGGAGTCTCTGGAGGTTCTATCGATGGCCTATGAAGCAGCCCGTGGCAGCACCGGAGATCACCTCAAGCAGGCTGTAGACGAATCGCTGGAGCTGTTGAAGGAAGCCCCGCTCATGGCACCATTACGCTGTACCGCCAATAATGCGCGCCTGGGTATGCATCTGTTGGAAGCGGTTGCCAGCATCTCGCGTGACGCCCTGAATGACCTGTCCCGGGTCAACCAGGCGCGCAAAGACCGGATTCGCCTGCTGGATTGATTGCCCCGGTGTCATCTGCCCGGGTATCACGAAATTGCAGGCTGGCCAGGCGTTGGTAAAGCCCGCAGTGTTGCATAAGTTCTGTGTGGGTGCCGGTAGCAATCACTTGCCCCTGGTCGATAACGGCAATGCTGTCCGCATGCAATATGGTGGACAGGCGGTGGGCGATGATGACGGTTGTTCGATCGCGCATCAATTCTTCCAGGGCCCGCTGCACCTCGTGTTCGCTCTGGGTGTCCAGCGCACTGGTCGCTTCATCCAGCAGCAGTATCTGCGGATCATTCAGTATTGCCCGGGCCAGGGCGATACGTTGGCGTTGACCACCGGATAGTCTCACCCCCTGTTCGCCAAGGTGACTGTGATAGCCATCGGGCAGCCGCTCGATAAATTCCTCGGCGTGGGCGGCGCGAGCGGCAGCGATAACTTCAGCATCGCTGGCATCAGGTTTGCCATAGGCAATGTTGTAGCGCACATCGCCGGTAAACAGTGCTGGTTGCTGTGGCACCAGGGCAATATGTGCCCGCAGTTGCTGCAAGCCCATCTCGCGTATGTCGATGCCATTGAGCATGACCTGGCCTTGCTGGGGGTCGTAGAAACGTTGCAGCAATTCAAACACCGTGGACTTGCCGGCCCCCGAGGGCCCAACCAGGGCCAGGCTTTTGCCGGCTTCGATCGGTAGGGTAAAATTTTTCAGTGCTGCCTGCTCAGGCCGGGTGGGATAGCTGAACGTGATGTCGCGCAGCTGTAATTCGGGTCGGGGTGGCGCCACTGGCAGTTGCTGCTCCCCGGGATCATCAATCAGGCTGCGGGTATTGAGTAACTCCACCAGTCGCTCGGCGGCACCGGCGGCGCGTTGCAGTTCTCCCCACACTTCAGAGACCGTTGCCACTCCACTGCCTACCATGATCGCGTAGAATACGAACGCGCCCAGCTCGCCACCACTCATGCGCCCGCTGATCACATCCTGGCCGCCCTCCCACATCATTCCGGCCATACCGATGAACACCAGCAGAATGGCTCCGCAGATCAACAGGGAGCGTTGCCAGATACGACGACGGGCAATGTCGAAAGCCCGCTCCACCTCGCGGGTAAAGGCATTCGACTCGAACTGCTCCTGGGTATAACTCTGTACAACCCGGATATGCTGGATCACCTCGCCGGCGTAGCTGCCAACGCTGGCAATACTGTCCTGACTTTCATTGGACAGTCGCCTCACCCTGCGACCAAAAAACAGGATGGGCAGTAATACCAGCGGTACACCGACAGCGATGATCAGGCTCAGTTTGAGGTTGGTTATAAACATCATTGCCAGCGCGCCAACCATGGTGAGGCTGCTGCGCAGGGCCATGCTGAAAGACGAGCCAATGATGGTTTGCAAAAGGGTGGTATCAGTGGTCAGGCGCGACATGATCTCGCCGCTGCGATTCATTTCAAAAAAGCCCGGATTGAGCCGCACAATATTGTCGAACACCGCCTTGCGGATATCGGCGCTGACCCGCTCGCCCAGCCAGGAAACCAGATAAAAGCGCACAAAGGTTCCCACCGCTATCGCACCGGCGATGCTGATCAGCACGGCGATAGCTGAACTCAGGTCGGCACTGGTGCCATTACCAAAACCGTCGTCGATGAGTATCTGCAGGCCCCTGCCCATGGACAGGGTCGCGGCCGCGGTGAACAGCAACGCAAGGCTCGCGGCTATCAGACGTAGCTTGTAGGGTCGCAAAAAGCCCAATACCGGCAGCAGCGAGGGCAGGCTGCCGGTGTCAGCTGCAGTGTTGGGCTTATTGACCGGGGTTGCCATCGGGCCGGACGAAGCGCCCGAAATACACGCCCAGTTCGAAGAGTAACCACATGGGGATCGCCAGCAACGCCTGGGAAATAATGTCCGGTGGGGTCAATAACATGCCCAGTACAAAACAGCCGACGATGATGTAGGGCCGCTTGTGCCCCAGTTCCTCGGGGGTGGTGACGCCTGTCCAGATCAACAGCACGGCGGCGATGGGGATTTCAAACGCCAGGCCGAATGCAAAAAACAGTTTCAGCACAAAGTTCAGGTAGCTGTTGATGTCGGTCATGATCGTAATATCTTCCGGGCCTATGCTGGTAAAGAAGGCGAACACCAGCGGGAAAACGACGAAATAGGCAAAGGCTGCCCCGGCATAAAACAACACGATGCTTGAGAATAGCAGCGGGATCGCCAGGCGTTTTTCGTGTCGGTACATGCCAGGCGCAATAAAACTCCAGGCCTGGTAGAGCACATAGGGAATCGCCAGAAAAATGGCTGCAACCAGGGTGAGCTTGAACGGCGTGAGAAACGGGGACGCCACCTCGGTGGCGATCATGGTTGCGCCTTCGGGCAGGATATCGCGCAATGGTTTGGAGACAAAAGCGTAAATATCATTGGCAAAAGGAAACAGGCCAATAAAAACCAGTAGTATCGCCAGCAGTGCTTTCAGCAGCTTGTCACGTAACTCGGTGAGATGGACGATCAGCGGCAGGGGCTGGTCCTGGGGTTCGGCATCACTCATGGTGGGTTATTATCCGCCGGCGGTTCTGCTGCAGGTGCTGCGGTACCCGGTGCTTCGGCAGCCGATGCTGCGGCAGCAGTGGGGGACTCATCGTTGGAATCTCTGGACTCCGCAACAGAGGCACTGACGCTGTGCAGGTTCTTGCCCAGGCTGTCGGCCTCGTTCTTAAGCTGTTCGCCGCTCTTGCGCAACTCCTGCATCACCGAATCATTGTGCAATTCCTGCTGCACCTCGCGTTTGATATCGTTATAACCCCGCTTGAAGCGATTCAGCCATGCGCTGCCAGTGCGGATAGCGTCCGGCAGGCGCTCGGGCCCGATGACCAGCAGGGCCACGACCCCGATGATAAGGAGCTCAGAAAAGCCGATATCGAACATTGTGCGGCTTACTTGTCCTTATCGCCGACGACCGGTTCATCGGGCTTGGCGTCATCGGCTCCAGGATCATCCTGCATGCTTTTGCGAAAGCCCTTTACCGCACTGCCAAGGTCGCTGCCGAGGGTGCGCAGCCGCTTGGTGCCAAACAACATGATCACTATTGCCAGGATGATCAGTAGTTGCCATATACTTATTCCACCCAATCCCATGTCAGTCTCCTTTTCATTAAATTCCCGATGACCTGCCTATCGCGGCAGTACCTCAGCGACCTGCTTTTTCCTCGTGTCCGGAAATACCCAGACGCGCGCTCAAACAGTCGGTTACTTCACTCACATCCACTTCAAGGTGAGACAACATTACCATGCTGTGAAACCACAAATCCGCGACTTCTCCGACCAGGGCATCACGTTTGCCATCGCGCTCACAGTCCTTGGCCGCGAGAATGACCTCAGTCGCCTCTTCCCCGACCTTTTCCAGAATTTTATTCAGACCCTGGTGGTGCAGGCTGGCAACATAGGACTGCTCCGGGCTCGCCTGTTTACGCTCCTTGAGAGTAGCGGACAATTGCTCCAGCACTGTGCTCATTTCCTGTCCCCGTAAATGTCTGCCGGTGGCCTGATCACGTCGTCGGTAAGCTGCCACTGGTCCCGCTCAAGCTTGCGGTAAAAGCAGCTGCGCCGGCCCGTATGACAGGCGATGCCACCGATCTGCTCCACCTTGATCAGGATCGTGTCGGCATCACAATCGATGCGCACTTCCTTCAAGCGTTGCACATGACCGGATTCTTCACCCTTGCGCCACAGCGCCTTGCGGGAGCGGGACCAGTACACCGCCCTGCCCTCCTGAATGCTGAGCTGCAGCGACTCGCGATTCATCCAGGCCAGCATCAGTATCTCGCCGCTTTGCCAGTCCTGGGCAATCGCCGGTACCAGCCCCTGGGCGTCCCACTTGAGCTGGTCGGCAAAGGCCAAATCCTGGCTTGTGTCAGTACTTCCCATTGGTGTGAATCCCGCCTATACCACTGCCCCGGTTACTGCGGGTAACCGGTGTACCAGGCACGCATTATGGCACAGGGCCGCTGCGGGCACATATGCTCAGGAATCTCTTGGCCACAGCAGGGCCAGGGCGGTAGCTAGCAGTATCCAGGTGATACCGGGGGCATCAGCCAGGGTGTGCCAGCCATCGGGAATAACGGTAACGGCGGCAGCCAGAGCCGCGCTCACGCCGATAAACTGGCGCCGTTGCCGGCTGGTTCCTGCCCCGCTGGATTGCTGCTGCTTTGCCGTTGTCTGGGGTGTGGGTACGGGGCGAAAATCCAGATCCTTGCCCTGCAGATTGTCCCGTACCACATCGGGCAGTTGTGGCAGTTGTTCCAGCCATGACGGGGCCTGGCGTTGCAATCGTCGCAACAGGGACTGGGGAGAGTAACGATCCTGTACCCACTGTTCCAGATAGGGCTGGGCGGTATCCCACAGGTTCAACTGGGGATAGAGCTGGCGGCCCAGGCCCTCGATATTCAGCAGGGTCTTCTGCAGCAACACCAGTGACGGTTGCACCTGCATGTCGAAACGACCGGCGGTCCTGAACAGGTAGACCAGTAACTGGCCAAAAGAAATCTCACCCAGCGGGCGCTCAAAAACCGGCTCGCAAACCGCACGCATAGCAGACTCAAAATCCTGCACCCGGGTTTGGGGCGGCACCCAGCCGCATTCCACATGCAGCTGCGCAACCTCGCGGTAATCTCGCCTGAAAATACTGAGCAGGTTGCGGGCCAGATAGTACTGGTCGGAGTCGCTGAGGCTGCCGATGATAGCGCAATCGACAGCGATATAGCTCGGGTCGGCGGGATCGGTGGCATTGACGAATATATTTCCCGGGTGCATATCGGCATGGAAAAAACTGTCACGGAACACCTGGGTGAAAAAAATCTCGACGCCCCGCTCTGCCAGCAGTTTCAGGTCGACCCCGCGTTCACGCAGGGTGTCCATATCGGTCACGGGAATGCCGTGGATACGTTCCATAACGTACACATCGCGGCGGGTATAATCCCAGTGAACCTGTGGCACGTATAGCAGCTTGCTGTCTTCGAAGTTGCGCCGCAACTGGCAGGCATTGGCTGCCTCGCGTCTTAAGTCCAGCTCATCGAGAATAACGTACTCGTAGTCGCCAACAACCTCCACCGGGCGCAGGCGCCGGCCTTCGGGAACGAAGCGCTCGACCAGTTTCGCCAGGGTAAACATGAGCGCCAGGTCCTGGCGGATAATCGGCTCGATATCCGGGCGGATGACCTTCACTACCACCTGTTCACCGCTGTGCAGGGTGGCGGCGTGGACCTGGGCTACCGATGCCGATGCCATTGGGGTGCTTTCAAAGCTGGCAAACAACTCGCCCACCAGCTTGCCAAGGGCTGTTTCAATAGTGGTTATCGATTGCTGTTCAGGAAAGGGCGGAACGTTGTCCTGCAGCTTGGCCAGTTCGTCGGCGATGTCGCTGGGCAGCAGGTCGCGTCGAGTGGACAGCATCTGGCCAAACTTGATGAATACCGGCCCCAGTTCCTCCAGTGCGCGGCGTATGCGCTCGCCACGTGCCATGTCGGGCGGTGCCTGCCAGCGCCAGGGTGTGAGCCCCAGTGCCAGTCGGGGCAGCGCAGGCAGGCGTTGCTTGTCGATGTATTCGTCCAGCCGGTAGCGACCGATGGTGCGAAATATTCTGGCCAGGCGGCTTAGCCGTGACATTGGCAACTCACACCCGCTCTTGCTGTAGCTGCTGCAGGCGTTTGCGCAGTCGTCGGGTACGAGACTGCAGCCTGTCTACCCTCAATTCGAGCGCCTGCACGTCCTTGTAAAAATCCTCCAGCTCCAGTCGAGGTGGGCTGAGCCGGGCCTCCTCGTGAATGAATTCATCAAGCTGGCGCTCGATTCCGGTAGACGCCTGCCTGCCCCATCCATAGGCAGAACGCAGCAGTTGCGCCAGTTGGTGCCCGGCGACGTCTCCCAGTGAGTCTACCAGTGGCGCCTCCCAGTCGAGATCCAGGCCCGCCAGGATTTTTTGCAATTCAATCAGTGGCGCACTGTCGCCGCTGAGCTCCAGTCGACCGTTTATCAGGGCGGCGGCGGGGTCTGTCGCGGTGGCAAGATCGGTGAAATCTGAAGCCGCTCCGCTTACCCGGGTGGTTACTTCTCCGTCATAAAAATTCATCAGCCGAATGCCATCGGGGCCAGGTTGCAGATAGACTTCCACTAAGGGCGCGGTGCAATTGAGGGCGAACACCGAGTCTTCCATGGCCGCCAGCTTCGCCTTGCTACCGGGCGCCATGTCCAGGGCGCGGTTAAGCGCTGTTTCGATTGCGGCAAGGCCTGCGGTGTGCAGTGCGGGGTCTATGGCGCCAGTCATTTCAGGCCTTCACGCCCTTGTGCAGGGCGACCACGCCCCCCGTCATGTTGTGATATTCACAGCGGCTGAACCCGGCATCCTCCATCATGTCCTTGAGGGTTTCCTGGTCGGGATGCATACGAATCGACTCGGCCAGGTACTGGTAGCTTTCACTGTCATTGGCCACCAGGCGACCCATCAATGGCAGCATCCGGAATGAATAGGCATCGTAGGCTTTGCCCAGTAACTCGTTTTGCGGCTTCGAAAATTCCAGTACCAGCAGGCGACCGCCCGGCTTTAATACCCGCAGCATGGAGCGCAGGGCAGTGTCCTTGTCGGTGACATTACGCAGGCCGAAGGCGATGGTGACACAGTCAAAACTATCATCGGGAAAGGGCAGGTACTGGGCATCTGCCTGGACGAATTCGAGGTTGCCGAGGCGGCCGTTGTCCAGCAGCTTGTCGCGACCGACCTTCAGCATGGAGTCATTGATGTCGGCCAGTACCACGCGGCCCTCGGGACCGACGATATCGGCAAATCGGGCAGCCAGATCACCGGTACCACCGGCAATGTCCAGTACTGCATTGCCTTTGCGAACCCCGCTCAGCTCGATAGTGAAACGCTTCCAGATGCGATGGATACCCACCGACATGAGGTCATTCATGAGGTCGTAGCGAGCTGCCACGGAGTGAAAGACATCGGCAACCAGCCCGGCCTTGGCGTCCTTGCTGACTTCCTTGTAGCCGAAGTGAGTGGTGTCTTTCTCGCTGGTGGGGTCGCTCATTGGGATCTCCGCCCGGGGTACCGGTTGACCGGTGATTATAGCGCGAAGTGTCGCTTTGGTCAGGTCGGGTCGAACTTTATCACCTGTACCTGCGGGTCTCGACTGGCGCCAGCTGCTTCCATTCGTTCCAGGTAATCCTGCCACAACCGGGGCTGGGAAGTGCATAACTGGTAAAGGTAGTCCCAGGCGTAAAGGCCAGTATCGTGGCCGTCGTCGAACACCAGTTGCAGAGCGTAGTGGCCCACGGGTTTTATGGCAGTGATAGCAACCTGCATCTTGCCGGTCTGCAGTACTTCCTGGCCGGGGCCATGTCCCTTGACCTCGGCTGAAGGGGAGTACACTCGCAGGTACTCGCAGCCCAGGGTGTAGCGCTCGCCGTTGGCGTATTCCAGTTCCAACTGCCGTGAGCGCTTGTGGAGTTTGATGCCCAGCGGTCTTTTCTCGGGCGTGGACATAGTGACGGCCCGCCTAGAGAATGAAGCGGGACAGGTCCTCGTCCGCGCTCAGGGCCTGCAGTTGGCTGTCTACGAAAGCAGCGTCCACCACCAGCGGCTCATTTTGCAGGCCAGCATCCGCAGCATTGAAGGAGCTGTCCTCCAGCAGTCGTTCCATGACTGTATGCAGGCGACGCGCCCCGATATTTTCGGTTCTTTCGTTTACCTGCCAGGCGGTCTCGGCGATCCGCCGCAGGCCGTCCCGGGTGAATTCAACCTGCAGGCCTTCCGTAGCCAACAAAGCCTGGTATTGCTCGGTCAGGGACGCGTTGGGCTCGGTGAGGATGCGCTCGAAGTCTTCCGGGGTAAGAGCGGACAGCTCGACCCGAATTGGCAGGCGCCCCTGTAGTTCGGGGATCAGGTCAGAGGGTCGCGCCAGGTGGAAGGCGCCAGAGGCGATAAACAGGATATGGTCGGTCTTGATCATTCCGTACTTGGTGCTGACCGTAGAGCCTTCGATCAGCGGTAGCAGGTCTCGCTGTACGCCTTCCCGGGATACATCGGCGCCGGCGCCTTCGCTGCGCTTGGCGACCTTGTCCAACTCGTCCAGAAATACGATGCCGTTTTGCTCGGCGGCGGTCACAGCTCGCTGGCGCAGCTCATCTTCGTTGACCAGCTTGGCAGCCTCTTCGTCGCAAAGCGCCTGGAAGGCAGCCTTGACAGGCATTTTCCGTGTTTTCTGCTGCTGCCGGGACATATTCGAGAACATACTTTGCAACTGGTTGGTCATTTCTTCCATACCCGGCGGAGACATGATCTCCATGGTGGGGGCCTGGGCGCTGATGCTGACCTCGATTTCCTTGTCATCCAGCTCGCCTTCGCGCAGCTTTTTGCGCAGCAGTTGCCGGGTACTGGAACCGGTAGCAGCTTCGCTGTCCCGGGCCGGCGGTAGCAGGATATCAAGAATTTTTTCTTCAGCTGCCTCTTCGGCCCGAAAGCGGACCCGGGTCATCTCCTGCTCGCGCAGCATCTTGATGGACACATCGACCAGATCTCGCACTATGGAGTCCACATCACGGCCCACATAGCCCACCTCGGTAAATTTGGTGGCCTCGACCTTGATAAAAGGCGCATTGGCAAGCTTCGCCAGGCGGCGGGCGATTTCGGTTTTACCCACCCCGGTTGGCCCGATCATCAGGATGTTTTTGGGGGTGATTTCTGCCCGTAATTCTTCTGGCAGTTGCATACGGCGCCAACGATTGCGCAGGGCGATAGCGACCGCCCGCTTGGCATCGTCCTGGCCGATGATGTGCTTATTCAGCTCGTGAACAATTTCCCGAGGGGTCATATCGGACATAGTGAGGCCTAAAAATCCAGTTGTTCTATGGTGCGGTTATGATTGGTGTAGATGCAGATGTCGCCGGCAATGCCCAGTCCTTTTTCAACAATACTGCGGGCGTCCAGCTCGGTGTTGTCCAGCAGTGCCCTGGCGGCTGCCTGGGCGAAAGGTCCGCCGGAACCGATTGCAATCAGGTTGTCTTCAGGCTCGATGACGTCGCCGTTGCCGGTGATAATCAGCGATGTATTCTTGTCAGCTACCGCCAGCAGGGCTTCCAGCCGGCGCAAGGCGCGCTCGGTGCGCCAGGCCTTGGCCAGTTCGACTGCGGCCCGCACCAGATGTCCCTGGTGCTTGTCCAGCTGGGCTTCAAAGAGCTCAAACAGGGTGAACGCATCGGCGGTGCCGCCCGCAAATCCAGCTAGTACCTGGTCTTTGTGCAGGCGCCGCACCTTGCGGGCATTGCCTTTCATAACGGTGTTACCCATGGAGACCTGGCCATCGCCACCGATCACCACACTATTGCCCCGGCGTACCGAGAGAATGGTTGTACCTCTGAACTGTTCCACGATGGATCTCCTGCTGCGTCAGGCAGATATGGGGAGGCGGGTGGCCAAATTCAAGTGGCCGCCCCGGGTTTTCACGGCTGATTGCGTTTTAACAGCAGCGTATCAATGTCCTGGGCCGCGGTCAGGCTGCGGGCCTTGGCCATACTGGACTGGGAACTGAAAGGGCCGATATAGACCCGGAACCAACGGCCATTATCGCCGGTGGTTTCCTCTACCTTGGGGTCCAGACCCAGTAACAGTAGCTCGGCGCGGCGCCTGTCTGCATCATCCCGTTGCCGGAATGATCCCGCCTGCAACAGGTACATCTCAGCAGCCTCGCCGGTCCTGGGTTGGGCAACTTCAGCGGGCTCGACCACCACCTCGTCAGTGATGCTCTGGTTGGGCAGTAAGGTATAGAAGTCAAACCGTGCCCGGGGGGGCTCGGCGGGCGCCGAGGCTGCTTGTTGGGGGTTGCTCGCGATTTCGCCGACGGGCGGCAGGCTACCCAGGTACAACAGGAAGCTCAGGAAAAATCCGGTGAGCACGCCGAAGCCATACCAGCGCCAGCCGCTGCTTCCCTGGCGGTCATTGGTGGTGTTGCCCCTTGCAGAGCCACTGCGCTTGCGGGTTGCTTTTCGCGCCGGTGGCCTGCTGCTCGTTTTGCGTTGTTTGGCAAAGTCCCTGGCCATCGCTTACATGGCCTCCGGTGCGGAAACGCCCAGCAAATCGAGGCCATTGGCGACAACCTGCCGGACGGCCTCGCTAAGGGCTACCCGGGCATTGCGCCTTGGGGCGTCGTCCACCAGCATTTTGTGGGCGTTGTACCAGGTGTGAAATTCACCGGACAATTCACGCAGGTAGGTCGCAACAAGGTGCGGTTCGTTGCTGCCGGCAGCCGTGGCGACAGTTTCGGGGTAGCTGTCCAGACGGCGCAGCAGGTCTTTTTCGTGGTCCTGGGTCAGCTGGTCCAGGTTGGCCAGCGCGGAGTCTGCGTCCCATGTCCAGCCCTGCTCCTGTAGTTTACGCATTACACTACAGGCTCGTGCGTGGGCGTACTGGATGTAGTACACCGGGTTATCGTTGCTCTGGGACAGCGCCAGGTCGATGTCAAAGGTTAGCTGGGAGCTGGGCGCGCGTGCCGCCAGGAAATAGCGGGTGGCGTCTCGACCTACTTCATCTACCAGGTCGCGCAGGGTCACATAGCTGCCGGCGCGTTTGGACAGTTTCACCTCTTCGCCGTTGCGCATCACCGTTACCATCTGGTGCAGTACATAGTCAGGCCAGCCCTGGGGGATATCCAGTTCAAGTGCCTGCAGCCCCGCCCTGACTCTGGTGACCGTACTGTGGTGGTCTGCGCCCTGCTCGTTGATGACACGTTCAAAGCCCCGTTGCCACTTGTTCAAATGGTAGGCCACGTCCGGCAGGAAGTAGGTGTAGCCACCCTCGCTTTTGCGCATTACCCGGTCTTTGTCGTCGCCGAAGTCGGTGGTACGCAGCCACATTGCGCCGTCCTGCTCATAGGTGTGGCCGCGTTCTACCAGGCGCTTGACCGTGGCCTCTACCTCCCCGTTCTCGTACAGGGAAGACTCAAGGAAATACACATCAAACTCGACCCCAAAGGCCTGCAGGTCGAGGTCCTGTTCCCGGCGCAGGTAGGCAACCGCGAATTTGCGAATGGCTTCGAGATCGTCAGCGTCACCTTCGCCGCTGATATGCTGGTCGCGGGCGTCTATTTGCTCGCCATGCTGGTAGGCCTGGGCGACATCCTCAATATAGCTGCCTCGATAGCCGTCCTGTGGCCACTGTGGGTCATCTGGGTCTATACCCTTGCAGCGCGCCTGGACGGACAGGGCGAGATTGGCAATCTGCGCACCGGCATCGTTATAGTAGAACTCCCTGGATACCTCCCAGCCGGTGGCCTGCAGCAGGCGGCACAGGCAATCACCCACGGCCGCGCCGCGGCCGTGGCCCACATGGAGCGGGCCGGTGGGGTTAGCCGAGACATACTCAACCTGCACCTTATGGCCCTTGCCTGTGGTAGAGCTCCCAAAGGCTGTGCCCTGTTCAAGAATACTGTGGATAACCTTTTGGCTACTGCTGTCTGTCAGGAAGAAGTTGATGAAGCCCGGGCCGGCAATTTCGGTGCGAGCCAGAAACGGTGCGGCAGGGAGCGTTTTGCAAATCAACTCGGCAAGGTCGCGGGGCTTCTTCCCGGCTGTTTTGGCCAGGGCGAGGGCTACATTGCTGGCCAGGTCACCATGACTTTTGTCCCTGGTGCGATCGATTTGCAGCTGCGGTGCGGTCCCGGTAGGCAAATGTCCCTGTTCGACCAGGGTATCCAGCGCCTGTTGAATCAGCTGGCTGAGTTCTTGCTTCATTGTGAGGGGGATTACCTGAGTGTGATCAACGGGTTACCAGCCCCGGCGGGTTGGCAGCGGGCTATTATCCCTGTTAGTGCCGGCTGTGGCTAGTAACACTACCGGGACCGGGCGCTGGTGGCTGTTGGTACGTTCCGGCGGTACTAGAAGACATCCTGCGGATCGACATCGACCGACCATTTCAGGCCGCGCCGGTTTGACTGTCTCTCTGCCTGGGCGACCAACAGGCTGGTCGCCTGCTGGGCACCGCCACGATTGGTCGCCAGCAGCAGTAACTGGCTGCGAAACTTGCCCGCGCGTCGCTGCATGGGCGAAGGCAGGGGGCCGATCAGGCTGCAGTTGGCAGGCAGGGCCGGTGAAACCTCATTGCGCAGGTTTTGCAGAAACTGTTCACCATAGTCCGGGTCGTCGCAATCCGTGCGCAGCATGACAAGCTGGCCGGCGGGCGGCATGCCAGTGACGATCCTGCCGGCCAGCAACTTCCTGGCAAGGTCGGCGTAATCAGTGCTGAGAATGGCCTGCAGACTGGGGTGGTCCGGGTAGTGTGTTTGCAGGATAACCTGCCCGGGCGACTCCTCTCGTCCGGCCCTGCCGGCCACCTGGGTCAACAACTGGGCCATGCGCTCTTCGCCGCGAAAGTCGGCGCTGAAAAGCAGGGCATCTGCGTCCAACACCGCGACCAGGGTTACTGCGGGAAAGTGGTGGCCCTTGGTCAGCATCTGGGTGCCAAGCAGGATACAGGGGTCCCCCGCGTCGATACGGGTCACCAGTTCCTGCATGGCGTGCTTGCCTTGCATCGAATCACTGTCCACCCGGTATACCGGCCAGTTGGGAAAGCGGGAGCGCAGGAAATCCTCGGTCTGTTCGGTTCCCAGGCCGTTGGTCAGCAAGCGCCCACTGTGGCATTCGGGGCACTCCCGGGGGAGGTGGTGACTTGCGCTACAGTGATGGCAGCGCAGTCGGCGCTGGCGGCGGTGCACTGTCAGGCGGGCATCACAACTATTGCACTCGGCCAGCCAGCCGCAGTCGTGGCATTGCAAGCTAGGGGCGTATCCCCGGCGATTGAGAAACAGCAGGACCTGCTGGCCTGCCTGTAATTGCTGCTCAATAGTGCCGAGCAGTTCCGGGCAGAGTCCCGCCTGCAGTTCACGCCGGCGCAAGTCCAGCGTGCGCAAGCTGGGAAGGCTGCCGCTGCCAGCGCGCTGCTTCAGTAGATGGAGTTGGTAGCGATCTGCCATCACGTTGCCAATACTTTCCAGCGATGGGGTCGCGCTGCCCAGTAGTACGGTGCAATCTTCCAGTTGGCCGCGCTTGACCGCTACATCCCTTGCCGAGTAGCGGAAACCGTCCTGTTGTTTGTAGGAACCATCATGTTCCTCGTCGACGATAATCACGCCGACATTGGCCAGTGGGGTGAACACCGCGGAGCGGGTGCCGATGATGATGTTCGCTTCACCGCTGCGCGCGGCCTCCCAGGCGCGATAGCGCTCGGCCTCGCCGAGCCCGGAGTGAATAACCACGATAGTTGCGCTAAAGCGTTGCTGGAATCGACCCAGGGTTTGGGGAGTGAGGCCGATTTCCGGTATCAATACCAGCGCCTGCTGGCCTCGTTCCATACAGGTGGCTATCAGCTGCAGGTAGACTTCTGTTTTACCGCTGCCAGTCACGCCTTCGAGCAGGTGGCAGCTGAAGCTACCCAGCGCGCCTTGCAGGGCGACAAGCGCTGTAGTTTGCTCGGAGTTAAGGGTGAGTCCCGGAAGGCTGCTGGTGGTCAAGGCTGGTGGGTCAAGCTGGCAGCGCTGCGCCAGGCCCTTGTCTTCAAGCTGCCTGAGTATGCCGGCGCTGATGCTCTGGCGGGCGAGTTCCGTCGTGCTTACCGCAGGTTCGGCTTGTAGCAGTTCCAGGGCCTGCGCCTGCCTGGGGGCACGGGCCAGCGCGCCGGCGGGCAAGCCCCTGCCCCGGGTGGTGAGCTGCCAGCCTGGCTCCCCGCCGGTTTTCACCGGCTTGCCCTCGCGTAAATGGCGCGGGAAAGCGGCTCCGTAGACTTCTCCGGGGGGGTGGTGGTAATAACGGCTTGCCCAGGCGCACAGCTCCAATAGCCGGGGGCTGACCAGGGGGGCAGGGTCGAGAATTTCCAGGGCATGCTTGAGCCCGGCAGCTGGCAGCGTACTTTCGGGCACTACCGCCACCAGGTAACCGACCAGCGTGCGCTGGCCGAAAGGTGCCAGCACCCGCTGACCGGCTTGTAGTGCGGCCAGTTCCGTTTCCTGCATACCCGGCGGAGGCAGGTAGTCGAAATAACGGCGCAGCGGGGATGGGATGGCCAGGCGAAGTACGGACATTGCGCTTCTTATAGGGCTGGGTGAATACGACAGTGCGACAGTGTAACAAAAATGTCCGCCAGGAGGCCTCGCCGGGGCCGGGGGCGGCGGGCCTGCCGCTGGAATATGGGCGCTTGCTTATCACGCTGTGTCTGGTAAGATGCGCGCCTATTTTTTCCGTAGCAAGGTGCGGTGCCCGGCGATGATCGGGTGGCGGTGCCGACGACAAGGAGCTCAACCATGAAAGCCGATATACACCCCAAGTACGAGGCGGTTACCGCCAAATGCAGCTGTGGCAACACAGTGACTACCCGCTCAACCCTGTGTGAAGACCTGCTCATTGACGTATGCTCGCAGTGTCACCCTTTTTACACCGGCAAGCAGAAGGTTATGGACACCGGCGGCAGGGTTGATCGCTTTAACAAGCGCTTTGGTAGCCGTGGCAGCAAGCGCTAAGCACATTGCCCGGGCAGCCTGAGTGGTTGATTTCAAAAAAACGCCAGCACTGAAGAGTTCTGGCGTTTTTTTATTCCCGGGCCGGCCCCGATGATGGGCCATGTCGCCCTCACCCGGCGCGGGAAATCCACAATTTTCAATCTTGTTACCGGCGCCTCTTTTCTATATTCTCTTGAACCTTTTTTCCGCTAGTGAAACCCATGTCCACTGATATGAAGCAAGCTGCTCTTGATTACCACGCTAAGCCCACCCCGGGCAAAATCAGCGTGGAACTCACGACGCCGGCTGAAACGCAGTGGGATCTTTCCCTGGCATATAGCCCGGGGGTTGCCGAGCCCTGCCGCGAAATCGCCCGCGACCCGGCCCTGGCTTACGAGTACACCGGCAAAGGCAACCTGGTTGCGGTGATCAGCAATGGCACCGCGGTGCTTGGCCTGGGCAACCTTGGCCCTCTGGCCAGCAAGCCGGTGATGGAAGGTAAGGCGCTGCTGTTCAAGCGTTTCGCTGGCATCAATGCCATCGATATTGAAGTGAACACAGAAGACGCGGATGAGTTTATCGCCACTGTCGCGCGTATCGCAGACACCTTTGGTGGCATCAATCTCGAGGATATCAAGGCTCCTGAGTGTTTTGAGATAGAGGCCGCGCTGGTCGAACAGTGCTCCATCCCGGTATTTCACGATGACCAGCACGGTACTGCCATCGTCACCGCTGCCGGTTTATTGAATGCGCTGGAGATCCAGGGTAAGCGTCTTGAAGACGTCTCCATTACCTGCCTGGGCGCCGGCGCGGCCGCAATTGCCTGTATGCGCCTGCTGGTCAGTCTGGGAGCCCGGCGTGAAAACCTGTATATGCTGGATCGTCGCGGCGTCATCTATGAGGGTCGTGAAGGCGTTAACGCCTATAAACAGGAGTTTGCCAATCATACTGATAAGCGCAGCCTGAGCGATGCCCTCAAGGGCGCAGATGTATTTATTGGTTTGTCCGGCGCCAATCTGATGAGCGCAGAGATGCTGCTGTCTATGGCCGATCGCCCTGTGGTATTTGCCTGCTCTAACCCCGACCCGGAAATACAGCCGGAATTGGCACTGGCAACGCGGGACGACCTGATCATAGCCACCGGGCGCTCCGATTATCCCAATCAGGTCAACAATGTCTTGGGCTTCCCGTTTATTTTCAGGGGAGCACTGGATGTCAGGGCATCATGTATCAATGAGGCAATGAAAGTTGCAGCAGTCAAAGCCCTGGGTGAACTGGCCCGTGAGGAAGTGCCTGCCGAAGTGCTGGCTGCCTGTGATCTGGATTCGCTGGTGTTTGGACCGCAGTATATTATCCCCAAGCCGGTCGACAGTCGGCTGCTGAGTCATATTGCGCCTGCGGTTGCCCGCGCCGCAGTCGAAAGTGGTGTCGCCAGGCTACCGCTCCCCAGGGAATACCAGGAAGGTTAACAGGGCGATTGGTGCGCTAGAAGATATCGCGCACCAGCCGCCCGTTGTCCTCCAGATCCCCCCCGGGATTGGATCCCTGGGACCCCGGCTCCGGCACGTACTCCTCTCTGAAGTATTCGTAGATCGCGTTTTCTTGCCCCGGTCTGGCCAATAAGCCGGTATCCGGGTCGATTTTTACGTGAACCACGCCCGGTGGTAAGGGCCGCTCCTGGTCCGGGCTGTCTCGCAGGGCCTCGCGCATGTAATCAATCCATATAGGTAGCGCGGCGGTGCCTCCGAACTCCCTGCGACCCAGCGGCGTATAGTTATCGAAGCCGACCCAGGTTGAAGTGACGACGTCGCGATTGTAGCCGGAAAACCAGGCATCCATGGGCCCGTTGGTGGTGCCTGTTTTACCGGCGATGTCTCCCCGCTCCAGCACCAACGCCCGGCGCCCCGTGCCGCGGGTGATGACGTCCTGCAAGATACTGTCAATGATAAAGTTCACCCGTTCTTCCATGACGCGCGGCGCTGCAGGCAGGACGTCGCTGGCAGACGTTTCGCTGTCCCCCAGAATCTGTTCCATACTCAATTCCGTGGAGGTCTCATCCACAGCAGCAGCCTGCTGGCAGTTCCGGCAGACGGTGTCTGGCTTGGCGTTATAAATGGTTTCCCCTGACAGATTGTCGATGCGCTGGATCAGGTAGGGTTCGACTCGAAAGCCACCATTGGCCAGTACCGCATAGGCGGCGGCGAGATCCAGTGGAATCATCACGTGGGTGCCCAGCGCCAACGACAGGTCGTGGGAAAACTGACTGGTGTCCAGTCCAAGGTGTGCGGCATAGTCGATGAGTTTGGCCACCCCGAGTTGCTGTAGCAGCCGAATCGAGACCAGGTTGCGGGATTTGGTCAGTGCCCAACGCAGCCTGGTTGGCCCGTAAAATTTGCCCTCGTCATTCTCCGGCCGCCAGATATCCTCCAGCGAGCTGTCCTCCATGACCACCGGGGCATCGTTGATGATGCTGGCCGCTGTAAACCCGGCCTCCAGGGCAGCGCTGTATACAAAGGGCTTAAAGTTTGAGCCGGGTTGGCGCTGCGCCTGGGTTGCACGATTAAATTTGCTGAGCTCGAAGCCCATGCCGCCGACAATACTGATGATTGCTCCATTATTCGGATTCAGCGATACCAGCGCAGCCTGAACCGCCGGCACCTGGGCGAGGAGCCAGTTGCCCTCTTCCCCAATGGTGATCCGGATCAGGTCACCAGGCGCCAGCACCTTGTCTATCGAGGTGGGCCTGGCCCCGCGAGAGTTTTCGCTCAGGTAGGGAGCAGCCTGGCTGATGCCGTTTTCCCACAGCAATTCAGCGCTGCTGCCGTCTTGTAGCAGCACGGTGACCCTGTCTTCCAGCAGTTCAGTCACAATGGCCGGCCTGAGATCGGCAACCACCGGGGTTTCTGCCAGCGCCTCGAGCCAGGCCGCCAGTGGGGGTTCCTGGCCCGGCAATGGCGGCAGTCGGCGCTCCGGGCCGCGATAACCATGGCGCTTGTCGTAGGTGATTAAGCCGTCGATGACCGCTTTGGAAGCGACCTTCTGAAGCCTGCTATCAATAGTGGTGTATACCTGGAAGCCATCGTTATAGGCGGCCATGCCATAGCGATCCAGCATTTCCTGGCGGGCCATTTCTGCGGCGTACTGAGCCGAGAAGCTCAGTTGGGCGCCGTGATGCCTGGCGGTAACGGGCGCCTGGATCGCATCCGCGTACTGTGCCTGATTGATATATCCCAGGTCGCGCATGCGACCAAGAATCCAGTTGCGGCGCTGCTTGCCCGCCTCCGGTCCACTGATCGGGTTATTGCGAGAGGGTGCCTTGGGTATGCCGGCCAGCATTGCAAAGCGAGGCAGGTCCAGCTCCTTGATGCTGCTGCCGTAATACACTTCGGCCGCAGCCTCGAAGCCGTAGGCACGATGTCCCAGAAATACGCGATTGAAATAAAGCTCGAATATTTCCTGCTTGTCCAGCGCGCGTTCAATCTCAATGGCCAGCAGTATCTCGTTGAATTTGCGCATGAAGGTTCGTTCAAGCGACAGAAAGTAATTCCTGGCGACCTGCATGGTGAGGGTGCTGCCTCCAGAGCCTTTTTCACCCGTGAGCAGGAGCTCGGAAACGGCTCGCATCAGACCCATAACGTCGATGCCGCGGTGCTGGAAAAACCGGTCGTCTTCGGCTGCCAGCAACGCCTCTATAAATTGAGGGGGAATCTCGTTGAAAGGTAAGGGGCTGCGTTTCTGTTCGCCGAATTGGCCGATCAATTCCCCATCAAGCGTGTAAACCTTCATCGGTGTCTGCAATTTCACATCGCGCAGGGTCTCTACATCGGGAAGATTGGGGCTCAGGTAAAGATAAACGCCGGCGGCAAGCCACAGGAATCCAAAAAAACCAAACAGAGTGAGGCGCAAAAGAAGGCGTAGGAATTTCATGTATCCCTTTACAAAACAGTGGCTTGTATTACTTTTAAAGGAGAGCAAAGTTAGTCATTTGGTAATTATATGCTTTTTTTGTGTTTTGATATATTTGGGACTGTGGTATATCTAGAATTAATGTATCGGTGTATAAAAATATCCTAAGTTAGTGATACTGATAGGGAAAATAAGTTGCTCGGGCGAATAGGGAAAAAAAAGACGACGCCGGTTTTGGGGCTGGACGTTAGTTCAACAACTGTGAAGCTGTTGGAGTTGAGTTATACGGGTGACCGTTACCGCGTGGAAAGTTACGCGGTTAGCTCGCTTCCTCAGGACGCGGTTATTGAAAAGAATGTCAACGATGTGGACGGCGTAGCTAACGCCATCCGCAGCGTAGTAGCGCAATCCCGAACCAAACTCAAAACCGTCGCTGCAGCCGTGGCCGGGTCCTCTGTCATCACCAAGATGATAGATATGCCCCAGGGGCTCAGCGAGGATGATATGGAGACCCAGCTCACGCTGGAGGCGGATCAGTATATCCCCTACCCGCTGGAGGAGGTCGCCATCGACTTCGAGATCCAGGGCCCCTCTCCTGAGCGCGATAACCAGGTAGAGGTGTTATTGGCCGCCTGTCGTCGTGAAACCATTGATTCTCGTGTAGAGGCCATTGAAGGGGCTGAGTTGATCCCCAGGATCATGGACGTTGAAGCCTACGCCATGGAGCGCGCCTTCTCCCTGATCCGGCACCAGCTGGATCTGGAAGAAGAAAGCACAGTGGCGGTCGTTGATATCGGCGCAACCATGACTACCCTCAGTGTGCTCAACAATGGCCAGACTATTTACACCCGCGAGCAGTTATTTGGCGGCAAACAGCTGACCGATGAAATCATGCGCCGCTACGGCCTTCCCCTTGAGGAGGCTGGCCTGGCCAAGAAGCAGGGCGGCCTGCCCGATGATTATGAACCTGAAGTGCTGGAGCCCTTTAAGGACGCGGTGGTTCAGCAGGTAGCACGCTCGCTGCAGTTCTTCTTTTCATCCAGCCAATACAACGATGTGGACTACATCATCCTGGCCGGCGGTGTTTCCTCGATGGAGGGGCTTGCCGAACTGGTCCAGGAGAAACTGGGAACCCCGGCGACGGTGGCTAATCCCTTCGCTGAAATGTCTATATCTTCCAAGGTAAATGCGGTGGCGTTGAGCAGCGATGCGCCGGCGATGATGATCGCCTGTGGCCTTGCGTTACGGAGTTTTAGCTAATGGCGAAGATTAATTTACTGCCATGGCGTGAGGAACGACGGCAGGAACTCAAGAAGGATTTCCTGGTTACCGTGGGTCTGGTGCTGGCATTGGGTGTAGGCCTGGTGCTGCTGGGTGATCGTGTTGTTGATGGCCAGAATCAAAACCAGAAAGCGCGCAACCAGTATTTGACTGAAAATATCAAGGTGCTGGATGAGCAGGTAGCGGAAATCCGCGAGCTGCAGAAAAAGCGCAACCAGCTGCTGGACAGGATGCGGGTGATCCAGGAGCTGCAGGGCAACCGGCCCATTATTGTCAGGGTCCTGGACCAGTTGGTGCGAACAGTGCCTGACGGCGTGTTCTATACCAGCCTGCAGACCAGAGACAAGATGATCACTATCAACGGTGTGGCAGAGTCCAATAACCGGGTTTCAAGTTTGATGCGCAGGCTGGACTCCTCGGACTGGTTGGCTAGTCCGAATCTGGATGCAGTCAAAGCTGCACCCACGTATGGAGACCAGGCCAATACCTTCAACTTGACGGTGCAGATTCAGGCACCGGCCACCGAGAATAAGTCAGGATAGGGTTGAGCAATGGCACTTGACGATACAATGCGCTCATTGCGCGAATTCGATATCAATAGTCTCGACTTTGATAACGTGGGTTCGTGGCCGCTGCCGATTAAATTGCTAATCTGGGTAGTGTTGCTGCTCGGTGTGCTGGCCGCAGGTTATTACTACCATATCGAAGACCTTCAGCTTCAGCTTGCCAAGATTGAAGCTGAGGAAGTGAAGCTCAAGAAGGATTTTGAGGAGAAGGCATTCCAGGCGGCAAATCTGGATGCCTATCGGCAGCAGATGGTAGAAATGGAAGAATCGTTTGGCGCCCTGGTCAGCCAGTTGCCCAGCGATACGGAAGTACCTGGCTTGCTGGAAGACATCACTAACAAAGGCTTGCTCAACGGGCTGGAAATTTCCAGTATCGATTTGCAACAGGAGTCTGCCAAGGAGTTTTATGTGGAGCTCCCCATCGCCATCACCGCTACCGGCTCCTACCATGATCTGGGGGCATTTATCAGTGGTATGGCGGGGCTGCCGCGGATTGTGACCCTGCATGACTTCAATATCACCGCCAGTGGTGATAATGCCAACCACCTCAACATGAGTATCATTGCCAAAACCTATCGCTATAAAGATGGGGATGCCTAGCTATGAGCAGCTTCCCTCGCACACTTGCGCTAATTGTCACCTCAGCAGCATTGCTGGCAGGCTGTGGTGGTCGCGATTTTTCTGATTTGGACGCCTTCATGGCAGCCAAGCGTGATCGGCCGGGCGGCATCATCGCCCCCATCCCCACTTTCAAGGCTTATGAGGCATTCTCTTATAGCGCAACCACGATGCGCAGCCCATTCGACCGCCCGGTTGAGGTGCGTGAGATCGCACAGTTGCAGGCTATAAGCGCAATCAAGCCCGATGACTCCAGAGCCAAGGAATTCCTGGAGCAATACACCTTTGACTCCCTGCGCATGGTCGGCACATTGGAGCGCAGCGGCGACAATTGGACCCTGATAATGGATCCGGAAGGCGGTGTGCATCGAGTGACGGTGGGAAATTACCTGGGACGTTCTCACGGTAAGATCGTGGAGATGACCGATACCTATGTCGCGGTGGTCGAGATCGTGAGTGATGGCACCAAGGACGGCTGGGTAGAGCGTCCACGAACAATAAAACTAACCGGCGTTTAAGTCGAAGTCATGGGTGATTGCCATGTCAAGTAAAAAACAAAATTTGGGGACGAAGGCCGTGGGTAAAGGAAAAGTAAGTATAGGGATCAGATTGCGTGTGGCGTTCGGCGCCCTGCTGGCAAGTCTATTGGCGAGCACGGTACAGGCCCAGCCGACCATCACTGATATCGAGTTCAGTTCCCGGCCTGGCAGCAAATTCGAAATACGCCTCGATTTTGACGGCACGCCACCGGACATGAAGGCCTATACCATTGAAAAACCGGCCCGTATTGCGATTGACTTCCCCGGCGCCAAGAGCGGGCTGGAGCGCAAGCGCTATTCACTTCCCTATGGCAACGCCACTGGCGTCGTCGTACTGGAATCCGGTGATCGCACCCGTATGGTGGTGAACCTGGTTAAGGTCGTGCCCTATGAAACCCGGGTCGAGGGTAACAGCCTGTACCTGGAAGTTGGCCAGGAGGGCGCAGCTGAATACGTCAAGCAAACTGATGACCCGAACCGCCTCAAGACCCAGGTTGTCCCGGTCAATGAAGTGAACTCCGAAATCAGCGATCTCCAGTTCCAGCGCACCGCCGATGGCGAAGGTCGCCTGACCCTGGAACTCACTAATCCGTCAGTGGATGTCAACGTGTACAGTGAGGCGGGCGATATCAAGGTCCAGTTTGTGGACACCACAGTGCCTGAGCGCCTGATGCGCCGCTACGATGTTACCGACTTCGCTACCCCGGTCACCAGCGTGGATGTTAACACCACCGAGCGCGGAGCGACTCTTTCGCTCAAAACCACCGGGGACTTTGATTACCTGGCATACCAGACGGACAACAAGTATGTATTGAGCATCAAGCCGCTTTCCAAGGCGGAAATGGAAGAGCGCAGAAATGAGTTCGTCTATGTGGGCGACCGGATCTCCCTGAATTTCCAGGATATCGAAGTGCGCGCGGTACTGCAGTTGATCGCCGACTTCACGGAACTTAACCTGGTGGCCAGCGACACGGTCAGCGGCCGTATCACCCTGCGCTTGCAGAATGTACCCTGGGACCAGGCACTGGAGCTGGTGCTGAAAACCAAGGGTCTGGACAAGCGCCAGATCGGTAATGTGTTAATGGTAGCGCCCGCCGCTGAAATAGCCGAACGCGAGCGCCAGCAGATTGAAGCTAACAAGCAAATCGCAGAATTGGCACCGCTGCGTTCTGAATTCGTGCGTATTCGCTACGCCAATGCCGCCAATATAGTCTCGCTGTTTGAGTCTGGCTCCGAGGAGGGCGGAACCCTGATATCCGGGCGCGGTTCAGTGGTCGTCGAGCCGCGCACCAACTCCCTGATCATTACTGAAACCGCGGTGAAGCTGGCGGAAATTCGCGCCCTGATTGAACTGGTAGACATACCCATTCGCCAGGTAATGATCGAGGCCCGTATCGTCATCGCCCAGTCTGATGCCACTAAAAACCTCGGTATCGAGTGGGGCGGTGGCTACCTGAACGTCGACAATGACCGCATTACCTCGGTGTCTGGTAACACTGCCAACGTGGTCGGCCTGAACCAGTCTGCCATTAACGGCACTCCGCCCACCGTTGACTACCCGGGCGCATTGCTGGTTGACCTGGGCGTCACCCGTAACAGTGGGTTTGCTATCGGATTCACCAGCGGCGACCTGTTCCTGACCGCTGAATTGTCAGCACTGGAAGCGGCGGGTGAAGGTGAAGTGGTATCACAGCCCAAGGTGATCACCGGGGACAAGCAACAGGCTTCCATCAAATCCGGTACCGAGATTCCGTATCAGGAGTCTTCTGCCAGTGGCGAAACCACGACCTCCTTCAAGGAGGCGGTGTTGGCACTGGATGTGACGCCCAATATCACTCCTGATGATCGGATCATGCTCCAGCTGCAGGTCAACCAGGACTCTGTTGGCGAACTGGTACCCAGTGGCCAGGGTGGTTTTATTCCCTCCATTGATACCACTCAGCTCAATACCCAGGTACTGGTTGGTAATGGCGAGACTGTGGTACTTGGCGGCGTGTTCAAGACCGAGGACATTGAGTCGGTGAACAAGGTGCCGTTCTTTGGGGACTTGCCGTACATCGGTGCTTTCTTCAGGAATGAGTCCATGAGTCACAAGAAGACTGAAACCCTGATATTCATCACCCCACGTATTCTGGCGGAAACCCTGCTTGATTAGGGCTACCTAAAGCCTGATGCCCGCACATAACAGAATATTCCTGGTCGGCCCCATGGGGGCCGGCAAATCCACTATTGGCAAGTACCTTTCCCAGCACCTGAAGCTGCGTTTCGCCGATACGGATACCGAGATAGAGTTACGCACCGGCGCCGACATCCCCTGGATATTTGATGTTGAGGGGGAGGAAGGCTTTCGTGACCGGGAGCAGCAGGTGGTCGAGGAGATGACGCTCTGGGACAGCGTGGTACTGGCGACCGGCGGGGGTGTGGTATTGCGACCTGAGAATCGCAGGGCGCTGGGCAGCCGGGGCTTCGTGGTATACCTGTATGCCACGGTAGAGGAGCAGGTAAGGCGCACCCGGCGCGATCGCAAGCGGCCACTGCTGCAACGGGGCAACCCCGAGGAAGTGCTGCGCGGCCTTATGGCAATACGCGATCCCCTGTACCGGGAGATATCCGACCACATCATCGAGACCGACGGCTGCAGCCCCAGGACAGTAGCCCAGCGGCTGGTGCGTGACCTGCAGTAGCTAATTTGACCCCGCTCAAGACAGCCGCACTTTACTCGCTGTATTATAGGCGCCTTTCCAAGCCCCGATTTGAGGAAACACTGTGTCCCTGTTGATGCATACCCTGCATGTGGAGTTGGGGGAGCGCAGCTACCCCGTTTATATTGGCCGCGATCTGTTGGCAGACCCGCAGTTGCTGCTGCGGCATGTCAGCGGAGCCCAGGTGGTGATTGTCAGTAATGAAAGCGTTGCGCCGCTCTACATGGAGCGCGTCAGGGCAGCCCTGGGCACGGACAAGCACATTACTGAGGTTATCCTGCCTGATGGCGAGCAGTATAAAACGCTGGCAACCCTGTCATCGGTGTTCGACCAGGTGATGGCCGCCCGGCAGAATCGCAGTTGCACTTTTGTGGCACTGGGTGGCGGGGTGATCGGCGATATTACCGGCTTTGCTGCCGCCTGCTACCTGCGTGGTGTCAATTTTATTCAGCTACCCACCACGATGCTCGCCCAGGTGGATTCATCTGTTGGGGGCAAGACCGGCGTCAATCATCCGCTGGGCAAAAATATGATCGGTGCTTTTTACCAGCCCCAGGCGGTGTTGATCGATACCAACACGCTACAGACCCTCCCCGCTCGCGAACTTGCCGCCGGGCTGGCTGAAGTGGTGAAGTATGGGCTGATTTGCGACGAGCCGTTCTATCGGTGGTTGCAGGCGAGCATGCCAAAGTTGTTGGCCCGCGAAGAGGCGGCGCTGGCGGAGGCGATAGAGCGCAGCTGCGTCAGCAAGGCCGCGATCGTGGCTGCCGATGAGCGCGAGGGCGGTGTGCGTGCCATTCTCAACCTGGGCCACACCTTCGGTCATGCGATAGAAACGGCACAGGGATATGGCAGCTGGCTGCATGGCGAAGCGATTGCCGTGGGGATGCTGCTGGCGATGGAGATGTCAGCCCGGCGCGGTTGGCTGGATCGGGCAGAAGTGGAGACATTCCGGGAGCTGCTGCTTGCTATGAACCTGCCGGTACATATCCCCGCCGGGATGGACCCGCAGCAATTTCTGGAACTGATGGGTCGCGACAAGAAGGTGGTCGACGGGCGCATGCGCCTGGTGCTGCTCGAGGCTCTGGGCAGCGCCTGTATTATTGACGATGCCAGCGAGGCAGAGCTGGTAGAGCTGTTGGAAGAGCAGGCTTTCAGGGCCTGAATCATCGATTTAAGGGAGTTTGTTCACCACCGGTCATCTGTGTAAAATGATTTCCCCCATTTTGCCCGGATGCTGCCGAGGCTCCGGGTGTTCCGCGCGCAATGCATTGATATTACTACTTATTTTGGACTGACTATGAGCGCAGGCCTTTTTAGACCTGATGAGTTCCGCGATAATTGCGGGTTCGGATTGATCGCACATACCGCCGGTGACGCCAGTCATCGTCTGTTACTGACGGCTATCGAGTCCCTGACCTGTATGACCCACAGGGGCGGTATTGCGGCAGATGGCAAGACCGGGGACGGCTGTGGCCTGCTCATGCAGATGCCGGACCGCTTCATGCGCACCCTCGCTGCGGAGTGTCTGGACACTGAGCTGGGCGATAACTACGGCATTGGCCAGATATTTCTCAGCACCGATCCCGGCCGGGCGGCTGCGGCTCGCGCCGCTACCGAACAGGCGATTACAGACCAGGGTCTGCGTGTGGTTGGCTGGCGAATAGTGCCCACCGACAGCTCGGTCTGTGGCCGGATCGCACTGGCTACCCTGCCTGCTATAGAGCAGGTCTTCGTTGACGCCCAGGGTGTCTCTGCTGATGAATTGAGCACCAAGTTATTCGTCGCCCGCAGGAAAGCGGAAATCGCCAACAGCGGCGATCCTGACTTCTATATTTGCAGCCTCTCCGGCCGGGTTATTGCCTACAAGGGCCTGATGATGCCGGTTGATTTGCCGCATTTCTATCTCGACCTTGACGACGAGCGCCTGGAAACGGCCATCTGTGTGTTTCACCAGCGGTTCTCCACCAACACCAGTCCGCGCTGGCCACTGGCCCAGCCATTTCGCCTGCTCGCCCACAACGGTGAGATCAACACCATCGAGGGCAATCGCAATTGGGCCGATGCGCGTACCGCCCGGTTTGAAACCGACAAATTACCGAATATCAAGGACATTGCCCCGCTGGTAAACCGCACTGGCTCCGATTCCTCAAGCCTGGATAACATGCTGGATGTGCTGGTCACTGGTGGAGTGGACTTGCCGCGCGCGCTGCGCATGCTGATTCCACCTGCCTGGCAGAACATCGAGTCCATGGATCCTGACCTGAAGGCGTTCCACGAATATAACTCCATGCATATGGAGCCCTGGGACGGCCCTGCCGGCATCGTGCTCACCGATGGCCGCTACGCAGTGTGCCTGCTGGATCGCAATGGCCTGCGCCCGGCGCGCTGGGTCAAGACCAAGGACGGGTTCATCACCCTGGCCTCGGAAGTGGGTACCCACGCTTACAAGAATGAAGATGTCCTTGCCAAGGGTCGGGTGGGGCCGGGCCAGATCCTGATGGTCGATACCCACACCGGTGAATTACTGCAGACCGAGGAAATCGATAATCGCCTGAAGTCGCGCCAGCCCTATAAGCGCTGGCTCAAGGAAAAAGCCCAGCGTATCGAAGGTACCCTGGGTGGAGAGGTTGCCGCAGGCATTGAAGCCGCGCAGCTGGATAACTACATGAAAATGTTCCAGGTCAGTTATGAAGAACGTGACCAGGTACTGCGACCGCTGGCAGAATCGGGTAACGAGGCCGTGGGTTCCATGGGTGACGACACACCGATGGCAGTGCTGTCACGTCAGCAGCGTGCACTATACGACTACTTCCGCCAGAAATTTGCCCAGGTAACCAATCCGCCGATAGACCCCCTGCGGGAAACCATCGTGATGTCGCTGGAGACCGACCTGGGTGGTGAGAAAAACATTTTCCTGGAAGGACCCGATCACGCGGATCGCGTCATTCTGTCCTCTCCGGTACTGTCCCAGGGGAAATTTACCACCCTGATGCAGCTGGAACGGCCGGGTTTCCTGTCCAGGCGCATTGATTGCACCTATGACCCCGCCAAGCTGGACCTGAAGCAGGCCATTGAGCAAGTGGTTGCCGGGGCAGCCAGTGCGGTGCGCGAGGGCGTCACCATACTGTTGTTGTCCGACCGCAGCATCAGCAAGGAGCGCCTGCCAATACACAGCCTGCTCGCAGCGGGGGCTGTTCATCATCACCTGATAAAGACCGGTTTGCGGGTCGATGCCAACATTATTGTCGAGACTGCCAGCGCCAGGGACTCCCACCAGATAGCCTGTTTGCTGGGCTTCGGTGCAACCGCCGTCTACCCCTATCTTGCCTACAGCGTGCTTGAAGAGTTGATCCGCAGCGGGGAGATGCTCGGTGAACCCAGCAGTTGTTACAAGAATTACCGCAAAGGTATCAACAAGGGACTGCTGAAAATCATGTCCAAAATGGGCATATCCGCCGTCAGTTCCTATCGCGGCGCCCAGTTGTTTGAGGCGGTTGGCCTTGCTGACGAGGTGGTCGATCTGGCCTTCTGTGGCGTCAGCTCGCGTATCCAGGGCAGCGGCTTCGAGCAGCTGGAGCAAGACCAGAAACTATTGGCAAGCCGGGCCTGGTCCTATCGAAAAACCATCGAGCAGGGCGGTTTGCTCAAGTACGTTCACGGTCAGGAATACCATGCCTTCAACCCTGACGTGGTCATGACCCTGCAACAGGCCGTCGCCAGCGGCGATTACGCGGTCTACCAGCGTTACGCGTCATTGGTGAACGAACGGCCAGTGGCGACGATTCGCGATTTGCTGAAGCCCGTGGAGGCAAGCCAGCCCCTGAGCCTCGAGCAAGTTGAGCCCATTGAGAAGATTCTGCCACGCTTCGATTCGGCAGGTATGTCGCTGGGGGCCCTGAGTCCGGAAGCGCACCAGGCGCTTGCGACCGCTATGAACCGGCTCGGCGCGCGCTCTAACTCCGGTGAAGGTGGTGAAGACCCGGAACGCTTCGGTACGGAGCGTGTTTCCAAAATCAAACAGATAGCCTCGGGGCGGTTTGGCGTCACGCCACACTACCTGGTGAACGCCGAGGTGCTGCAGATCAAGGTGGCCCAGGGTGCCAAGCCCGGAGAAGGCGGCCAGTTACCCGGCGGCAAGGTGAACGAACTTATCGCTCGGCTGCGTTATTCCGTGCCTGGCGTTACCCTTATTTCGCCGCCACCCCACCATGATATTTACTCTATCGAGGATCTGGCCCAGCTGATATTTGACCTCAAACAGGTCAACCCCCAGGCACTGGTGTCGGTAAAACTGGTATCCGAACCCGGCGTGGGCACCATCGCAGCAGGCGTGGCCAAGGCTTATGCCGACCTGATTACGATCTCCGGCTATGACGGCGGTACCGCTGCCAGCCCGCTGACCTCTATCCGCTACGCCGGCTCACCGTTTGAGCTGGGCCTGGCCGAGGTCCAGCAAACCCTGCGCGGCAATCACCTGCGCGGCGTGATTCGGCTGCAGGCAGACGGTGGCTTGAAAACCGGTCTGGATGTTATCAAGGCAGCCATTCTTGGCGCAGAGAGCTTCGGCTTCGGTACTGCACCTATGGTCGCACTTGGGTGTAAGTACTTACGTATCTGTCACCTCAATAATTGCGCGACCGGGGTAGCAACACAGAACCAGAAACTGCGGGATGACCACTTCAACGGTACGGTGGAAATGGTGATGAACTTCTTCACTTTCATCGCCACCGAGACCCGTGAATGGCTGGCGCGGCTGGGTGTGCCTTCGCTGGAGGCGCTGATTGGTCGCACCGATTTGCTGGAGTGCCTGCCCGGCAGCACCGACAAGCATGCCAGGCTGGACCTCAGCTGCCTGTTGCACAAGGCGGCCGAAGCCGAGAACCAGCCGGAGTTTTGCCAGGTTGCTTCCAATGATCCCTTCGACAAGGGGGAGAAGGCGGAAAAGATGGTCGCGGCGACCCTGCCCGCTATTGAAGCCAAAACCGGCGGCGAATTTGAATTCCAGTTGACCAACTGTGATCGCTCTATAGGCGCCCGCCTGTCAGGCGAGATAGCCCGTCGCTATGGCAATGTGGGTATGGAGTCCAACCCCATTGTACTGCGCCTGACCGGTACCGCTGGCCAGAGTTTTGGCGTCTGGAATGCCGGTGGCCTGCACATGTACCTTGAAGGGGACTCCAACGATTATGTTGGCAAGGGTATGGCCGGCGGTAAGC
>Ga0102812_10000351_pt1 | contig 34145 bp, 33 predicted proteins | sample ColrivemetaGS713_FD_79334 | JGI IMG/M metagenome (GOLD analysis project Ga0102812, IMG submission 79334) | Estuarine microbial communities from the Columbia River estuary - Flood tide ETM metaG S.713 | ecosystem: Environmental > Aquatic > Marine > Intertidal zone > Estuary | place: USA...
AATTTCGAAAGGAGATTTTATGAATACTTTATTTAAGAGATTTTTAATGCTTTCCTTGATGGTTCTTGGACTAAATATTCCAAGTTTACAGGCAGATGTAGTTAAAATAGAAGACTACAAATATTATGATGATGCCGTTTTTGCAGAAGTTGTTAGTTCGAGTTCTGCAATGGCAGGTATAACTGATGATGGAAGATTGTTTACTTGGGGATATGGGGCATATGGTGTATTAGGAGTTGGAGACACTGCAAATAGAAAAAGCCCACAAGATATTACACAAAGCTTATCTTTAGCTCCTGGAGAAATGGTTATTCATGTTGATATTGGTAACGCACATATGATTGCAGCTACTAATATGAACAGACTATTTGGATGGGGTTGGAATAACGCTGGAGAAGTTGGAGATAATACAAGGGTTCAGCGTAATACTCCTGTTGAGATTACTAGTAATTTCACATTTATAGCAGGTGAAAATATTGCTGATGTTGGAGCTGGAGGTTCAACTTCTTATGTAATTGGAGATAAAGGTACTGTCTATTCATGGGGTATGAATAATACTGGTGCCCTAGGTGATGGTACAACAACAACTAGATTTCTAGTTACTGATCAAACAGCACATTTTACATTAGCTGTTGATGAGTTTTTAACAAAGATTGATGTTCGCGGAGCTCATGTTTTAGCTTTGTCTAATTTGGGTATTTTATATGGATGGGGAGATAATGGACAAGGGCAATTATTCACAGGAGACTCAACTGATCTTTTACTGATTGAAGATTTATCAGGGTATTTTACGTTAGACGTGGGTGAAACTTTTATAGCAATAGGAGCAGGAAGTGGAACAAGTGTAGTTAGTACTTCCTTAGGAAAAGTGTTCACATCTGGTGATAATCTTTATGGACAACTTGGGGATGGAACAGCTGTAGATAAAAGTAGTCCAGTAAATATAACGAGCGGCTTTTCACTTCAACCAGGTGAGATAGTTACTATGCTTGATTCTTATAGACAAACAATAGCTTCAACAAATATGGGAAGAGTATTTGGATGGGGTTACAATATTAATAAACAATTAACTAGTAGTTGCTCTTCACCACAATATGTTCCAAAGGACATTACGGCAACAATGAATTTTAATCCATTAGAAGAACCATTAGTTATTACCATAACAAGTGTAAGTTCACATATTTTAACGAGTGATTTTTCATTGTTATCTTGGGGAAGTAACAATTATGGACAATTTGGTGGGGAAGATTTCTCATTAGCAGGAAGCTGGACACCACTTAGATTAACTGCTAACTTTAATGTGTTAGAAGTTCAGCAATATCTTGGAGTGGGATATATAGATTTTAGTACTGCAGGAAACAGTTCTTTTGCTATAGGAAGTAATAATAACGTTTATTCGTTTGGAGATAATACATATGGGCAACTTGGAACTGGAAATACTGTTGAAGCAAGAGTTCCTGTAAATATAACTGCTAATTTTACATTAAATCCAGGAGAAACATTTATTAACATTGAAGCTGGTGAACGACATGGAGTAGTTTTAACAAGTACAGGTAGAGTATTTACCTGGGGTAATAACCAGTATGGACAATTAGGAGATAATACTACAGCTAGTTCTTATCAACCAAAAGATATAACTAGTTTTATTCCTCTTGATCCTGGTGACTATATAGTAAAGATATTCGCAGGAGGTTATAATACTTTCCTTATCAGTGATAATGAAAAGATATATTCATTTGGTCGAAACACACACGGACAATTAGGTAACAATAGTTATACAAATTCATTGATTCCTGTAGATATAACTACTAATTTTGGTTTTGCAGTAGGCGAATCAATTATTGAAATTGATGCTGGATTTTTCCATACTTTTGCTCTGACAAACCAAGATAATTTATTCGCATTTGGATGGAATGTATATGGGCAATTAGGAAATGATACATTATTTAATGTTGTTACTCCTTTAAACATTAATGCGCATTTACCATTTGATCCTGCAGTTGAGCAAATAGTAGACATAGAAACAGGATATACGTATTCAGGATTGGTTACAGAAGATGGAAATGTATATATGTGGGGACAAAATGTTAATGGATCATTAGGTGATTTAACAACGATTAATCGCCAGGTACCATATTCAATAACCAATCAATTTGCACTTGATGTTGGTGAAACGATAGTTTCACTTTCAATTGGATTAAATCATTCATTTGCAACTTCATCAAATGGAAAAGTATTTTCATGGGGTTATGGTAATAGAGGATGCCTTGGAGATAACGATATTACAAATAACACATATCCAACAGATGTAACATCAACAACCACAGTTGGTAGTGATACTGTATCGATGTATGCACTTGGAAATCAAACATCATTTGTAATAACTAGTGAAGGAAATCTATATGGTTTTGGAGAAAATACAAAGGGTGAGATGGGATTAGATAGTCTTACGACAGTAATATATAATCCATTAAGAATCACAAAAGATGGAACAGAAATTAACAAAGTTGGCTTTATCTTTATGAATGAAGGAACTTTAGATACAGCAAGTCATTTAGAGATGGAAATATATTTTGAGTATGATATTTTTCCTGATATAAATACATTAACAATTAGTGGTGTTACATATCCAAATACTCTTATTAGTGGAAGTGTTGGTAAAGTTGTAGTTAGCATACCAAACACATATACATTAGGAGATGAGTTAACTTTTACTTTAGAAAGTATCGGGTTATTTAGTGGTAGCCTAACACCAAGCGGACCAGTAACTGTTACAACGACTCTAGTTTCAGATACGCAGCCACCTACATTTGATGTGCCATCAGCTGTTACGATTGATGTTGAATCATCTGATGTTGATTGGACAACATATATGGCTAACATATCTGATAATTCTGGGGGAACAGTAATTCTATCTGAAACAGATGGAGTAACATATGGAACTATTGGAGATTATATCGTTACTGTAACTGCAGCAGATCTATCAGGCAATGATACATCTAAAGACATTACTGTAACGTTAGAAGATATGACACCACCGGTTTTATCATATATCGGCGTAGTTGAATTTGAACTTGGTAGTCCGCCACCAGACTTTACAGTACTGTTTACTGCTATTGACGCATATTATGGTGATATATCTGGAGATATAGTTATTACTGATTTAACTGATTTTACTGTAGTAGGTGATTATACAGTTACTGCAGAAATTGTTGATCTTGATGATAATTATGCAGAGCTAATTATTGACATTGGAATTATTGATACAACACCACCAGAAATAAGTAGTCCGCCAATCGTAACAATTGAAGCGGGTAGTCCTTATATAGCACTTGACACTTATACAACTTATTCTGATATTGCAGGAACACCGATCATTATGACAGAAGATAATACAATTATTTATGATGTACCTGGGACATATGCTGTTTCTGTAACTGCGACTGATGCATCAGGTAATGCAGCAACAACTTATTTTGATGTAGTGGTTGAAGATACAACACCACCTACATTTGATGTAATACCTGATATGGAATTTGATATATTTGTTATAGAAAGTATGAACTGGGAAGTTTATGTAAATAATGTAGTTGATAACACTAGTGGATATACAATTACTTACGACGATCAAATCAATTATTCATATCCGGGGTTCTATAATGTAACAGTATTTGTAGAAGATGAATACGGTAATGTATTTTCAAGAACTCATGTAGTTGAGATGGTAGATAGTGAAGCACCAGCAATCGGCTATATATTACCGATTGAATTAGAACTAGGTAGTAACATAAATGAGCTTATGACAATCTTTGAAATTTATGATTCTGTTGAAGGCGATATACCATATTATATTAATGTGGATAGCTCATTGATCGATTTTGATGCTGTTGGAACATATCTATTACTAATGACAGTTAGAGATTCAAGTAATAATGAGAATTATCAAGAAATTGAGATAAACATAATTGATGAAATGCCACCAGTTCTTACTCTTACTTCAAGTGTTGAATTAGAACTAGGAGACTATTTATCAATGAACTGGATTGATTATGTTATTGAAGTAAATGATGATAGTAATACACCAGTAGTATTAGATATAATCTCTACAGATGTAGATTTTACTCAAGTTGGTGTTTACAGTGTAGTAATAAACGCAACTGATGCTTCAGGAAATATGGTAGAAGGAACAATTAGCGTTACCATACTTGATTCAACAGCTCCAACTTTTGATCCGATTTCTGATCAAGAAATTGAAGTTGAAGTAATTGATTTTAATTGGTTATCATTAGTTAGTAATGTTACTGATAACAGTATCGATCAAATCACAGTTTCAATTACTGAAAACACAGTAATTTATGGATTAACTGGTGCTTACTTAGTAACCATAAAAGCTGTAGATAATTCAATGAATGAATGGACAAATTCATTCACAGTCTTAATTATTGATTCAACAGCTCCTGTTATAACGACAGATGCTTCATTTGAAACAACAATTGAAATGGGAGAATTATATGATGAACCAATTGTTGAATGTGAAGATAATTATGACGAAACTTGTGTAGTTTTAAAAACAGGTGAAGTTGATGATTTAATTGCAGATACTTACCAAATAACATACATTGCAATTGATAGTAGTGGGAATCAATCATCATTACTCTTAACAGTATTTGTTATGGATACAAGTAACCCTATAATTGAACTTAATGGCGGGATAGATACAATCTATGTTGGTGAGACATATACCGATGCTGGGGTTGAATATTCTGATAACAGTGAAGTTTCACTGGTTATAACTGGAACAGTTGATTCTGAGACAGTTGGAACTTATATAATTACATATACTATAACTGATGATAGTAGCAATGAAACACAAATAAAAAGATATGTAAACGTACTAGAAAAAATGCCGGAATATGAATTTGTTATTGGCAATGCGCTTACAACTTTATCTATTGGTGACCAATTCACAAGTGGTGTATGTAAACTACTTGTAAATGGTAACGAGTATCAATGTGTTATAGATACAAGTAACTTAAACTTAATGAGTGCAGGTACTTACAAAGTTTACTATAAAGCGACTATCAACTCTGTTGATTATGAACACTACATTATCGTTACTTATATCGAGGTAAATGAACTAATTGTTTACTACTATAAAGAAGAGGAGTTGGAGGTGTAGATATGAAAAAACTTATATTTGTCTTATTAATAATTATTGTTTCATTTTTGACAAGTTGTAATCAAACACCAGATGAAGTTAAAGTAGATATCTCATTCACTCTTAATAAAGGTTTTGATACTATAGAAATAAATGATTCTTGGCTTGACGAAGGTGCTGTTTTAAAAGCAGGAGATGAGACGTTTAATGTGTTTACACAAACGGCAGTTAACACAGCGGAATTAGGGACAATCGAAGTGATATATGGATATACTTACCTAGAAATTGATTATTCAATAAGTAGGATAGTAACAATCACAGATCAAACGCCACCATTGGTTTCAATATTACCTGGAGTAGATACTATATATGTTGGAGATGATTGGGTTGATGGAGGATGCAGTGCAGTAGATAATTCTAGTGAATCTGTAACTTGTACTTTACAAGGAACAGTTGATTCAAATACAGTTGGTGAATATACTGTTATTTATGTCAGTATTGATTCAAGTGGAAATGAAGGAAGTGCTACAAGAATTATCAATGTAATAGAATGATAAAAAGGGGCTTACTAGCCCCTTTTTTATTAAAAAAAATATTGATTAAAAATGAATAAATTAGTAAAAATTATATTTTCAAAGTATATGTTAAAAACATATAAGATTTAATATGAAAGTGTTATAATAATAAATAGTGATAATATAATTATCCGTGGAGGTACTTATGGAACAATTAGAATTAATAGCAACATCAACGTTTGGTGTTGAGGCAGTTGTAAAAAGAGAATTAATAGCTTTGGGCTTTAAAGTTACGAGCACAGAAAATGGTAAAGTAACATTTTTAAGTGATAAAAATGGAATAGCAAAAGCAAATCTTTGGCTTAGAAGTGCTGATAGGGTTCTTTTAAAAGTTGGAGAGTTTGATGCGGTTACTTTTGATGAATTATACGATAGAACTGGTGAGCTTGAATGGGAAAAGTATATACCTAATGATGGTGAATTTGTTGTGAATGGTAAATCTGTGAAATCTAAGTTATTTAGTATCTCTGATTGCCAAAGAATCGTTAAGAAATCAATGGTAGATAGACTTAAAAAAGGACATAAAGTTAATGTATTACCTGAAATTGGTGATAAATATGATATCCTAATTTCAATCTTAAAAGATAAGGCAACATTAACAATTGATACTAGTGGTGCAGGACTTCATAAAAGAGGATACAGAGTAGAAACAGTGGAAGCACCAATAAAAGAAACTTTGGCAGCTACTATGATTTTGCTTAGTTATTGGAGTAAAGACAGAATTTTATATGATGTTTTTTGTGGTAGTGGAACAATACCAATTGAAGCAGCGATGATTGGAAGAAATATTGCCCCAGGTTTAAGCAGAGATTTTGCTTCTAAACATTGGGAATTTATTGGTCCAGAAATATGGAAAGAAGAAATAAAAAAGGCATATTTAGCAATTGATCATGATGTTGAAATTAAGATATTTGCATCAGATATTAATAATAGAAATTTAAATGCAGCAAGAGAAAATGCTATCGAGGCTGGAGTAGACGATTGTATTACTTTCCAAAACCTTGATTTTAAAGATGTTGGATATGAAAACAATTATGGAATTGTTATATCAAACCCTCCATATGGTGAAAGATTAAATGATGATAATGAGGTTAAAAAGATTTATAAAGATATGGGACGAATATTTAATAAATTAGATACATGGTCTAAATATTGGTTAACTTCATATGAAAAATTTGAAACACCATATAATAAAAAGGCTGATCGACAAAGAAAACTATATAACGGTAGAATTGAAGCTAGATACTACCAGTATTATGGACCTAGACCACCTTTACCTAATAAAAAATAATTTAAAATAATTTTCTTGATACAAAGGTTATTTCGTGGTATAATCAAGATGATTTAAAGTAACTGACAGGGAGGAAATACTTATGTTAAGTGTTAAAAATCTGACTAAAAAGTATAAAAATGGTAGTTCATACATCAACGCTGTTGATGATATAACTGCCCATTTTGATGTTGGAGAATTTGTATTTGTTCTTGGTGCTAGTGGTAGTGGTAAAAGTACACTGCTAAACGTATTATGCGGTCTAGATACTGAGATTGAGGGAAGTGTTATAGTTGATGGAATTGATACTAAAAACTTTTCGAGAAAAGATTGGGCAATTTATAGAAATAGATATGTAGGATTTGTATTTCAAGAGTACAATCTTATTGAACATTTAAATGTTTGGGAGAATGTTGCATTACCACTTCAATTCCAAGGAATCCCTAAATCAAAAGCCAAAGAAAAAGCTTTGATTGAATTAGAAAAAGTTGGATTGATTAAGTTTGCATATAGCAAACCAAATCAAATATCTGGTGGACAAGCTCAAAGGGTAGCTATTGCAAGAGCTTTAGTGACAGATCCTAAAGTTATTATGGCTGATGAACCTACGGGAGCACTTGATACTGAACTTGGTAATAAAATAATTGGTTATCTAAAAAAAGTTTCAGAAGAAAGAGTTGTTGTAGTTGTTACTCATGACGAGGAATTAGCTGAGAAATATGCGACTAGAACAGTTAGCTTATCAGATGGTAAAGTAATTGAAGATACGAATAACACATCTGAAAGAGTGATTGAAACTGGTAAACTTGAATTTGAACAACCTAAAATGAAATTTGGAATGATCATGAAATTTGCCAAAAACAATATATTCTCAAGAATGATCAGAACCCTTGCTACAAGTTCTGTTGTTTCTATTGGATATATATCCATATTCCTTTTAGCGTTTATGATTTTTGGAATTAATTCATCATTAGCAAATACAATTGGGAAGTTTCTTCCTGAAGATCAATATCAAATTATCGGTATAGATGGACAAGATTTAACGGATGCAGATTTACTCAACATTGGGAATTTAGATAATGTTGATAATGTAAGGTATGCTGTTGCTGAATCAGTTCACACTGAAAATGCATGGGGTACAATAAGTAGTATAATATTGCAAGCTGTACCATATGACGAGGCACTGATAACACAAAATGCTGACTTATACGGTAGAATACCTGAAAATGATAATGAAATTTTAATAGATGTTAGAACCGCTGCTAATATGAGAAATATTGATATGGTAGATGAAGATAGCTATCAATATATATATGATCTTGTACAAGGTCAAACAATTGATTTAACAAATATTTCAGTTAACGCATTGGGACTTGAATTAACTGAAGATATTGGTACATATGAAATCGTTGGTATGGTAGGAGAAGATAGTGTATTTGGAGCAAGTGTTGTGTATTTATCTTATGAAGAGACATTGAGAATCTCAAAAGAAATTCATGATGAAGAGATATATCACGCAACAGCAATCGCTTATTTATCAACAACTAAAACAAAAGATATCGATGCATTAACTCTAACTCTTAGAGACGATTATAATTTAGATATCGTAAATTACTTCTCATCCGTAACATCTGGAATTGAAGATTTTATGCTTGGTGCTTTAAAAGTATTTATTGGAATAGCGAGTGTATCTTTAATAGTTTCTGGAATTCTTATAGGGTTAGTAATTTATACATCAATGCTTGAAAGAATAAAAGAAATTGGAATTTTATCAGCAATTGGTGCAAGGCAATCTAATATTATTGGAATATTTGTTGCTGAATCAGCAATTATTGGATTAATGAGTAGTATTATAGCAACAGGATTAGCACTATTATTAACTAGACTAATCAATGGGATATTTAGTGCAGTAATAGAAAAACCACTGAGTTTACTATCAAATGGATTTATTGAGATTACTTTATTAACACCAAAATTATGGATTATTGGAGCAGTCATCTTATTTAGTGTACTGTATGCTGTAATCGCAGGGTTAATTCCTTCATTCAGAGCTTCAAAAATCAATGCTGTGAAAGCTTTAAGGAGGGAATAACAATGATTAAATTAAACGAAGTTCATAAAGTATATTCTCAAGGTAAAATTGGTTTTCATGCACTTAAAGATATAAACTTATATTTTGAAAAAGGTGAAATTGTAACTATCTTTGGACCATCTGGTTGCGGTAAAACAACATTGTTAAATATCATTGGTGGATTAGATCAACCAACAAGTGGAGATATGGTTATTAATACTAAATTAACAACAACTTTTGGTGAAAGAGAATGGGATTATTTTAGAAATCACCAAATTGGTTTTATATTCCAGCAATATAACTTAATAGAACATTTACCTATCGTTGAAAACGTAGCGATTAGTTTAAAACTTTCTGGTACAAAACATAAAGAATCAACAGAAAAAGCAATTGAACTACTTAAAAAAGTAGGTCTAGAAGACCACTTACATAAACTTCCTGGTGAATTATCAGGTGGTGAAAGACAAAGAGTCGCAATTGCCAGAGCTTTAATTAATGATCCTGATATTATTTTAGCTGATGAACCTACAGGTGCATTAGATAAAAAAACTGGATATGAGGTTATGGATTTGATTAAATCAATCTGTGCTGATAAATTAGTCATTATTGTAACTCACAATAAACACATCGCAGAAAGATATGCGACACGCCAAATTGATTTAAAAGATGGTAGAGTAGTTAGTGATACTAAACCAGTTGATAAAAAAGTAAATATCTTAAGAGGTAAAAAAGTAAACAAAAAGAAACTTAAGTTTAAAGAAGCAATTAGATTCTCTCTATACAACATTAAAGGTAAGTTATGGAGAACACTATTGGTTTCATTTGGACTAAGTATTGGGATTGTTGGATTAATCGTTATCGATGCATTCTTTAATTCAATTAGAGAAGGTATTGAAAATGAAAGTGCAGTTCTTGTTAATAATCCAGATCTTTATATCAATGATGAGTTTGATCCGAATGCGGATCCAGCAGTAATAAAAGAAGATATTGAGGATTATGGATATTTTAAAGAGATTTTATATTCTCCAAAAAGCAATTTTAAAATTATTGAGTTTGATGATGGGGTAACAATTCCAGCTAGTTACGATGTAACTGCAATTGAGACGCCACAAACTACTTCGATAAAAGACACTTTTACAAGTTTAGTTGGTGACTCAAGATTCCCAAGTGGTGATAATGAAGTATTGCTTCCATCTTGGTTAGCTATAAACCTAATACAAAGTAATACAAAACTAACAAAAGAAGAAACATGGGACCGATTAAAAGGGGAAGAGTATTTGTTATATTCTGAATATGAATATATTCCAGAATACTATGAAATGTATGAAGCTCTTGATAAAGAAACTTGTATAATCACTTCTAAATGGGATGGTAATTACAGCAATTATCCACCTGAATATGATCAAGTTTTATTAGGTACTTTATCTGAAAATATGGCTTCCTTAGAAACATATAGAAATACTCCATTAGAATTTAGTGAAACAGAAGATATTTTTTGCGCTGATTATGATGAGTTTTATTGGTATTTAAATTATGAAGAGCCTATTGGTACTCCAAAAACTGTAACAATTGTTGGGATTCATGATAATGATTTATTCAATGAGATTATTGTAAGTGATAATATAATTGAAGATTCTGAGCTTCAAGCTAATAGCATTTTTGGCGGGGCTCCTGATGAAAGTATTTATAATAACTCGATAAGATTCCGCGGATTCCTTAAAAACGACGAAGTTGATAATAAAGTAAGAATTATTACAAATATGGAACGTGATGGTTATTTAATATCAGAAAATACTAGACTAGGTTTATCAATGCTTGGACCAGTAGTAAATCTATTTGTTTATATCATTCAGTTTATATTTAGTTCTATAGTATTTATAGCAATTATTACTGGAGCATTAATGCTTCTACTAATTCTATTTATCGGTATCATTGAACGTAAACGTGAAATTGGGTTAATAAGAGCAATGGGTGGTACTAGAGGAGATGTTAGAAGTATTTACAGTGGTGAAACAACAATAATTGGATTGATATCAGGTGTAATGAGTATCATATTTGCAATTGTAATTATACTAATATTAAACGCTGTAATCTATCATAACTACTTTGATTTAGTTGTTGATAATTTACCATTTGTCGATCCTAAAAAAGTTTTAACTATTAATTTTGGAAAATTATTATGGGCTATATTTGGCGCATTGATAATTGCATTCTTAAGCGGTTTAGCACCAGCAGTAAGTGCTGGTCGTAAAAAACCAATTGAAGCTTTAAGAAATGAATAAGGAGGATTTATTATGAAAAAAAGAAACGGAATAGAAAGACTGGTAGCAGCTTTTCTAGATAGCATATTTTTATCAATTATTGTTGGGATTGTTATTTTAATACCAGCGGTTATAATATTACTTGATCAAGGATTTGATACGATATTTAACTATCTAATAAATCCTAGTAGTACAGAGACAATGGATATATTAACTTATCTTGCTACTGGAATTGAATTAGTATTTGGATTTATTTACTTCGTTGTTGTTCCAGCAAAATCAAATGGACAAACGTTTGGTAAAAAAATCCTTAAATTAAAAGTGGTAAATGAAGAAGGAGTTAATCCTTCAATGATGAAGCATTTTATTAGAAGTATTCAAATGTGGGGGAATTATATCTTATTACCAATAATGTTGTTAATGTTTGTTGATGATATAGTTTACGCTGTTGTAGCAGGTATCGCATCAGTATTAGTGTTTATAATTACTTTTATATCAGGAATTATGCTTCTTGCTAAAGAAGACGAAAGAGGAATTCATGATATATTTGCTGACACTAGAGTTGTAAGAACTGACTATAACCCTGATCAAGAATTTGTTCAAGAAGCGACAAGATTATCTGACTGGGCGACTGTAATTGATCCTGATGATGAAATTGATAAACTTGATGAATTTTCACAAAAAGAAGAACCTAAAAAAGAAAAAGAAGATGACGATTTCTGGGGTTAAAAAGAATAAAGGATACATCAATTGATGTATCCTTTTTGTTTTTTATTATAATCCTGAAGTTCCAATAAGAATCGCGATAATAATGATGTATACAATAACAAATACAATTTGCACTCCAACATTTACCAATGCTCCAATACCAACTGCTTTAGCTGTATTTGGTCTTTCATCTTTCCATATTAACCAAAGAATAAGGCCAACTATAGGAACGAAAAATCCTAAAACTCCCCAAAGGAATCCTCCATCATCTATTGCATGTACTGCTCCAAGTTCTCTAGTTGATACTCCGCACTCTAAACATACAGCTTGGTTTTCATTTACTTCTTTTCCACAATTTTTGCAATAAGCCATTTTATACATCCCCTTATATTTTTTTATACTAATATTTTAGCACTTAAAATAACCACTGTCAATTTTATACTTGGTGAATAAAACTACAATTTTTACATGACAGAGATTAGATTAATATTGCTTTATTTGGTATATGAAGTAAAATATAATTAGAAGATACATTGGAGGTAAATTATGGAAAAACAATTCGTTCATGCAGATGGTAAGATATTAAGAGATATTAATGGTGAAGAGTTCGCGATGAAAGGTGTTGGCCTTGGTGGATGGATGTTACCTGAAGGTTATATGTGGGGAAGTTATAAATATTATGAACGACCTAGAAGATTTGAAGAAAGAATTACAGAATTAGTTGGTGAAACTGAAGCAGCTATTTTTTGGGATAAATATTATAAAAGCTTTATAAGTGATAAAGATTTTGAGTTAATTAGTAATCATGGATTCAATTCAATTAGATTACCAATTAATTTTAGAATGATTATGGTGGAAAATGAGTTAACTGATGATGTTGTATTTCTTGAATCAGGATTCAAAATGATTGACTATGTAGTAGAGCAATGTAAGAAACATAATCAATATTTAATCCTAGATTTACATGGAGCACCAGGAGGACAAACTGGAGCAAATATTGATGATTCAAAATATGATAAACCAGAACTATTTACCAAAAGAATTTATCAAGTTCAAACTATAAAAATATGGGAAGAACTTGCGAGAAGATATAAAGATGAAACAATCATTGCCGCATACGATTTATTAAACGAACCACTGCCAAAACATAATGAAAAATTATATGATAAATTAATTCCTTTATATAAAGAAATTATCCAAGCAATCAGAAAAATAGATACGCATCATATGATTTCTATAGAAGGTGTAAACTGGTCTACTGATTTTAGTGTTTTAAATGAAAGATTAGATGACAATGTTATCATTCATTTCCATAAATATTGGAATAGTCCAACTGTAGAAACTATCAAGGAGTTCCTTGATAAAAGAGACCAACTTAATCATCCATTATATATGGGTGAAGGTGGAGAAAACGATTGTTACTGGTATGCTGCAGCATTTAAACTATATGATCAATTAAATATATCATGGAATTTTTGGACATATAAAAAAATAGAGAATACAAACTCAATTATATCATTTAAAAAACCTGATAATTGGTTAACTTTATTTAAGAAAGATGAAGAAATATCAAAGGAAAAAGCCATCAGAATGCTAAATGAGTTTCTAAAAAATATTAAGTTTGAAAACTGCGTTGTAAATAAAAAAGTAACAAACCATCTGTTTAGAAAAGATGAATTTATGATCCCATCTGCATTTTATGATAATTATGGTGAAGGAATAAGTTTTCAAACCAATGGAACCAAAGAATCATCTATCAGAAAAAATGATAAAACATCAATAGTAAATAAAGATGGTAATGAATATGAGCAACATTTTAGTAGGTTAAACAAAGAACAAATTGAAGCTGAAAAATACCCTTATTTACACATGTATAAAAATGACTTTTACAACTACACATTTGATCAAAATTCAGTTGATGAATCAAAGATTATTATTACCCATAATGATGTAGATTTTAAAGTGTATATAAATGACAATCCTCAAACATTAGATAAAAAAGATGGATATTCTGTAATAAAATTTGTTGGTACTAAAGGAAGTAATGTTTTACGCATAGAATGTATTAAACAAGGGATAATTAGACAAATTAAGTTAGTAAAAAGGTAATCATTTGATTACCTTTTTTAATATTTATTTATTATGATAGTTGATTTACTTTGAATATCATAGTATTATTTTAAAAAGTATCAATCTTGGAGGTATAATGTGAAAACAGAATTTGCATGTGTTATTAAGTGTATGGATGGAAGAATCCAAAATGTAGTTAGTGCTTATATGAGAAAAAAATTTAATGTACCATATATAGATGCTATAACAGTTGCTGGACCAGTAAAAGTTTTAGCTGAGAACAAAAAAGATCAAATATTAAATGATTTAAAATTTAGAGCTGGAATTAGTGTGAATGCACATAAATCAGAAGTAATCGCAGTTTGCGGGCACTTTGATTGTGCAATGGTTTATGCAACTGATGAAGAACAAATAGAGATGGTTCATCAAGCTGTAAAGAATGTATCTACTTGGTTTGAAAATGTTACTGTAATCGGGTTATTTGTTAATAGTGACTTAGAAGTATTTGAGGTTTAATTTAATCTTTAGTAAAATTAACTGTAAAAAAGATGAATTTTAAAATAAGATTATGGGATGCCGATTTATACTACTATGAAATGAGATTATAAAAAAAGGACTAATCGTCCTTTTTATTTTGGAATACATTAATTTCAGTAAAATTATAATCTAGATCTTTTGATCTTCTCTCGTGTCTTCTTTTCATTGCCTCTTGATGAAAGAATAAACCATTAATAACAAATAACTCTGTTACAAAGAATGCAATTTGAGCTAAGATACGGATTATTTCAAAAGTTAAGAATGCAGGTTCTAAATCACGAGGGAATGGACCAAAGAAGATGTATATGTACTTATCTACTTCAAATTGGAACCATGAATCATAAATTAAATTAGAAATCGCAAACCAAATATAAAATCTAGTAATAAGTTTTGTATATTCATCTCTTAGTACCATTGATGTTGCAAGTAAGAAGTTTAATGATACGAATGCAACATTCATTGTAGTTAAGTGTCTTGTCTCAATTGCGTCCCATGGAAAGTATGCTGAGAAGAATACTCTAAATGCAAATGCAAAGTTTGCAATTAAGAACCATATAGAGAACCAATATATTGATTTTTCTTCTTTGAAATATAAAATCATTATGATTGGAAACGCTGATATTGTTGTTGCTCTAAATAACTGTAACAATGTTAAATCCAATGCAAATTTATAATCGTTTACTCCATAATCAGTTTCTGCAATTAAATTGCTGAAATAAGGAGATAATATTAAATTTAGTAATAATGCAATTAGTAATATTATACCTGCGATAATTGTTTTTTTATTAATCATGATAACACCTCTTAAGTATTATAACATAATAGATATTATAAATTTACATTTTGTTTATAGTATTTTTACTGTTCAAATCACATAATTAATTGATAAAATCACATAAATATTGTAGTATTATAAATGACTTATCAAAAGGAGAATTATTATGGCAAAAATTAAGGGCAGCATTCTATTGAAATTATATGTAGTATTTTTTAGAGTAGGCTTCTTTACCATTGGCGGTGGATATGCAATGCTACCAATGTTAAGAAAAGAAGTTGTTGAAAAATACGGATGGGCAACTGATGAGGAAATGATGGATTATTTTGCAATTGGGCAAAGTACTCCTGGAATCATTGCTATCAATACATCTACATTTATTGGTTATAAAAAAGCAGGTATTATTGGAGCTATATTTAGTACTTTAGGAATGGTTACTCCATCTTGGATTATTATTATATCTATAGCAATGTTCTTTGAACAATTTGCTGATAATGCAATTGTGCAATCAGCATTTATGGGTATTAGGGTTGTTGTAGTTGTTTTAATTCTAAATGCTGTAATTAAAATGGGTAAAAAATCAATTAAGAATTGGGTATCACTATTTGTCGCAATTGCTGCATTCTTGTTTATCATATTAACATCGTTATCACCAATCTATGTTGTTGTGGGTTCTGCAATTATTGGGATCATCCTATATACAACTAAAAGGGAGGTGGCATAATGGAATTACTATATATGTTTTGGATTTTCTTTAAAGTAGGATTATTCACAGTTGGTGGTGGATTAGCCGCTATTCCATTATTACAAGTAGAAGTATTAAATGAAGGATGGTTAACTAAAGCTGAGTTTGCTGATATGATTGCTGTATCAGAATCAACTCCTGGTCCAATCGGAGTAAACATAGCTACTTATGTTGGTTATTCACAGTTTGGACCGTTAGGAAGCATTGTAGCTACGTTAGGTATTGTTATGCCTAGTGTAATCATCATCATATTGATAGCACACTTTGTGAAAAGATTTAGAGATCATCATATTGTTGAAGGAATCTTTACTGGTTTAAGACCAGCAGTTACTGGGTTAATTTTAGGTGCTGCAGCTGTTATCGCTACTATAGCATTATTTAATTATGATACTTATTTGGTTACATCTAAACTAATAGACTTATTTAACATTCCAGCTTTAATTATGTTTGTTGGATTTATGGTTCTTACTAAATTTACTAAATTCCACCCAATATATTATATTGTTTTAGCAGGTATTATTGGAATATTCGTATTTTAAATAAACGAGCATTTGCTCGTTTTTTTATTTTATTTAGTTTATATTGTATATAGTTTGATATAATAGAACTATCAGTAAAAAGGGATGTGAAAAGATGAAAGATTTTAAATATGGAAATGCAATTTGTTACAGTGGATTTAGAGAAAATCAATCACCACAAACAAAAGTTTATCCAAGCTATGATGAAGTAAAAGAAGATTTGTTAATTCTTGAAAAAGAGTATGATTATATTAGAATGTATAGCCCAAGCAAACATGCTGAAGTTACACTTCAAGTTATAAGAGATTTAGGACTTGATTTACAAGTGATGCTGGGTATTGATTTAAAAGGTGAAGAGAGTAACCCCAATTGTGCATGGGGTGGTACATACACTGATGAAGAAGTTGTTAGTAATATTGCTCATAATGAAGAACATTTGCTTCAGTTGATTAAGCTTGCAAATGAGTATGAAGATATTATTTTTTCAGTGTCAGCTGGAAATGAAGCAACTCCTGAATGGAACGAAAATTTGGTGCAACCAAATAGAGTTTTATACTTCGTAAATGAACTTAAAAAGCATACAAACCAGTTAGTAACATATTGTGAAAACTGTGCTTATTGGCCAACTATTTTAGGTGAAGTTGCTGAAGCAGTAGACTTTATTAGTTTGCATACTTATCCAGCATGGGCTGGATTTACTATTGATGAAGCATTAGAAACTAGTATAAAAGACTTTAATAATGTACAAGAAGCTTATCCAAATAAAAAATGTATCATTACAGAAGCAGGATGGCCAACAGTTAGCCATGGCCGAGGAATTGAACCAGAAAGAGCATCTGAAGATTTTCAAAAAAGATATTTTAAAGAGATAAATAAATGGAGTAAGGATAACGAAACATTAGTCTTTTTCTTCGAAGCATTTGATGAGCCTTGGAAAGGTTCGGATAATCCGAATGAACCAGAGAAACACTGGGGTATTTATTATGTTGATAGAACTCCTAAAAAAGTATTGAAATAAAGGAAGTGATTTTGTGAATATAGATTTAATTAAAGCGCATGTGTATAACAAACTCTCAACTGAATCATCAGGTCACGATTACCTTCATGCTTTAAGGGTAGTTAAAAACTGTGAAAAATTTATCGCAGATTATGAAGTCGATATCGATGTTATTATCGCAGCAGCATATGTTCATGATCTAATCGATCATAAACTTAGTCATAATTTTAAATCGACAGAAGAGGAAATAAGAGATTTGCTTTTAGAAAGTGATTTAAAAAAGGATCAAGTTAATTTGGTAATAGATATAATTAACAATATTTCTTATAGTAAAGGTAATGTACCAGCATCTTTAGAAGGAAAAATTGTTCAAGACGCAGATAGGCTAGATGCCCTTGGAGCGATTGGTATTGCTAGAACGTTTGCTTATGGTGGTAAAAATGATAGACTAATCTATAGTTTAGATGAGAAGGATACAGAAAACTCTGTGTTTCATTTTCATGATAAATTATTTAAATTAACAAATTTAATGAATACAAAAAGAGGAAAAGAACTAGCGAGAAATCGTACTAAATTTATGGAAAAATTCATAAGCGAATTAAATGATGAAATTAAATAAATAAAGGTTACTTCATAAATTGAAGTAATCTTTTCTATTTTTAATTCATTTTGCTTGTTTAAAAAAAGAAAAAATAATATGATGTAAGTAAGTAAGGAGTGGTAATTTGAAAAGTGATTGTGTCATTAAAAAAGTAGAGGGATTATTTGAGATTGTTAATTTAAAAAGATTCAGAGAAACTGAAGGTGTTAGATTTGACATCATACCGAATGATTTTCTAAAAAATGTTGTAGGTGTAGACCGCGTTCTTCACCTGAAAAACGCAGTATCACCAGGATCAATCAATGACGTAGAAAGACCTTGGTATATGCATACAAATCAAGGGGATAACCTTGTTGTACTTTATGGTGAAAGACATGTTGATTTGTATAGCACTGTTCATGGTAAAATGGAGAGCTTTGTTGTTACTCCAGAAAAGATTTATATGAACGGTGAATTAATTTGTGATCATCCAGCTATTCTTGCTTGGCCAGCTCATGTTTTTCATAGGGTTGAAAGTAAAGAAATGGGAAGTGCATCTATAAATTTTGCATTTAGAGATGAAGGATTTAATGTTGAGGATAACTTTAATATTTATGATTTGAATATCAATACTGGTAATTTTAACGTTTTACGAAAAGGAAAAGAAGACCAATTCTAATAATTAAAGGGTGATTTCACTCTTTTTTTGTGCAAAGTAGACAAAAAACAAAAAAAACGATATTCTTTATACTTTACAAGCGAACTTTTTGATATAATTAATTTTGTAGTTAAAAAACAAGCTACTATTATATAGTATGGAGATGATATTTATGGATATATTAAAAGGTAATTTATTATACGGACAATCTGGTGGACCAACAAGTGTTATTAATTCATCAGCTTATGGTGTTATAAAAGAAGCATTTTTAAACAAAGATTATATTGAAGAAGTTTATTGTATGAAACATGGTATTCAAGGTGCCCTTCATGAAGACTTTTATGTAATGAGTGAGCAAGATGAAGCACAAATTGAATTATTAAGACATACTCCTGGTTCAGCATTTGGATCGGTTAGATACAAAATCGCAGATGCAAATGATGATGAAACTGATTATATTAGACTTTTATATATATTTAAAAAGTATAATATTAGATACTTCTTATACAATGGTGGAAATGACTCAATGGATACTTGTTATAAAATAGCTGAATATATGCGAGAAGTAGATTACGATATTAGAGTTGTTGGTGTTCCAAAAACGATTGATAACGATTTACCATTTACTGATCACACTCCAGGTTATGGTAGTGCAGCTAGATTTATTGCAAATACTATGATGGAAGTATCTTATGATATGTATGCATATCCAAAAGGAAAAGTTACAATTGTTGAGATTATGGGTCGACATGCAGGTTGGTTAACTGCAGCATCTCACCTTGCTTCATTATCTGGATGGGGACCTGATTTAGTTTATTTACCAGAAGTACCATTCTCAATTGAAAAATTCAAAGCTGATATTAAAAAAGTATATGATGAAAAAAGCCAATGTCTGATTGCTGTATCTGAAGGGATTATGAATGAAGAAGGAATCTTCTTTAGTTCTGCATCAGCAATTAAAGATGCATTTGGACATTTCCAATTAGGTGGAGTTAGTTCTAAACTGGCACAAATTGTTAATAATGAAATGAGAATTGGTTCAAGATCAATTGCTCTTGGAAGTACACAAAGAAGTGCTGCACATATACAAAGTTTAACTGATGTTAACGAAGCAGAACAAGCTGGTAGAAAAGCAGTTCAATTTGCACTTGCTGGAGATACTGAAGTTATGGTTACTTTTGAAAGAGTATCTGATTCGCCATACACAATTGAATTTAAAAAACATCCATTAAATATGATAGCTAATCAAGAAAAGAAAATGCCTAGATCAATGATCAACGAATCAGGTAATGGAATAACTGAAGAGTTTATCGAATATGCACTGCCTTTAATTGCTGGTATCAACGAACCTAAATTTATTAATGGTGTTCAATCATTTAGCAAATTTAAATAAAAATAAAAGACAATCAATTTTGATTGTCTTTTTTAAATAACATCTTTCATTTTTGGAATGGTTCTTGATGCTCCACTTCGTGATATAGCAATAGATGCGGCCTTAGTTGCTATTTGCATTGATTCTTTAATAGATTTATTATTGATGATACCACCGATAAAGAACCCAAGGAAAGTATCTCCAGCGCAAGTAGTATCAACTACTTTCACTTTGAGACTAGCAACAAAAATTTCTTTGTCTTTTTCTGCATAATAAGCTCCGTGTTCACTTGCTGTTAAAATCACTTTTAAGTTAGGATATTTTGTTAACAAATATTCTAATATTTCTTTATTCTCTTTTTTACCTGTTATTATAGTTCCTTCATGATGATTGATAACAAGGTATTCTAGATGAGTAAAATCGATTTGCTCAATAATATCGATTATTGGCGAAGGATTATATATAATTTTTAATCCTTTTTCATACCCTTTTTTTATTACATAATCGACATTGCTAATTTCGTTTTGAACGATTAGTAAATCACCTTTATCAAAGTTATTAAGAACATCATCAATATACTTTGTACTAATTTTATGATTAGCTCCGCCGTGTGTGATAATGCAGTTTTCTCCAGCACCATTCACTTGGATGATTGCATGTCCTGTTATTTCATTTGAGATACCTATATATTCTGTATTAACATTGTTGTCATATAATTCATTTACAAGGAATTTACCATCTTGTCCTACTTGTCCTGCAAAGTAGACATCATTACTAACTCTTGATAAGGCTATTGCTTGATTTAAGCCTTTACCTCCACAATTCTTGCTAAATGATAAAGAAGGGATTGTTTCTCCCTCAGAAACAAAGTTATTTACACTGTAAATATAATCAATATTTAATGAACCAAAATTTAAAATTTTCATCTATACACTTCCTTTCTCAACCTAATTATAACACTTGTTATTTATTAAAAAAACAATTATGAATATACTTTGAAAACTAAAATAAAAAAGGATATAAATATGAATATTTCTTTGATATAATTACGGTAAGATTGAAAAACATTTTTTTATTAAAAAGGAGCAGCAATGGAAAACTTAATTGGGAACACACCATTATTACATATTGTTTATGAATTTAAAGGTGAACGGAGAGAGATTTTTGCTAAAGCGGAGTATTACAATTTAACAGGAAGTATTAAAGATAGAATGGCAAGCCATATTATTAAAGAATCTTTAAAAGATGGAACTCTTAAAGAGAAAATGCCGATTGTTGAAGCAACTAGTGGAAATACAGGGATTGCTTTTAGTGCACTTGGAGCTTTAAAAGATCATGAAATACACATATTTATGCCTGACTGGATGAGTAATGAACGTAAATGGATGATCACTAAATATGGAGCAACCCTTCATGAAGTATCAAAAGAACAAGGTGGATTTATTGGAAGTATTAAATTAGCTGATGAGTTCGCTAAAAAGATTGATGGTTTTAGACCACAACAATTTACTAATAAGTATAATGCAGATGCTCATTATGAAACTACTGGTCCTGAAATAATTGCCCAGCTTAGACAACATAATAAAGTACCTGATGCTTTAGTAGCTGGTGTTGGTACTGGTGGAACTATTATGGGAATTGGAAGAAGATTTAAAGAATGTTTCCCAGATGTTAAATTATATCCATTAGAACCATCTAACTCGCCAACACTCTCGACTGGGTGTCAAGTTGGTAAACATAGAATACAGGGGATATCAGATGAATTTATACCTGGGTTAATCAAACTTGAAGAACTTGATGATATAATTATGGTTGATGATGGAGATTCAGTTATAATGACTCAAAAATTAGCAACTGAACTTGGTATTGGAGTTGGGATATCAAGTGGTGCGAATTTCTTAGGTGCAGTCATTGCTCAAAACAAACTTGGTAAAGATAAATGTGTTGTTACATTATTTTCTGATGATTCAAAAAAATATCTATCAACAGATTTATTAAAAAAAGAGCCAATTAAAGAAGGGTTTTTAAGTCCAAGTATTAAACTAATTTCAGTAACAGGACATTGTATCTGTAAAAAAAGAATTGATAAAGGTGCGTGCTATGGCGAATTATAAGTTTGTGCAAAATACTAAATGTGAATATTTTCCATGTCATCAACTTAAAGAAGAAGATTTTAATTGTTTATTTTGTTATTGTCCTTTGTATGCATTGAAAGATAAATGCGGTGGTAATCCACAGTTTTTAGAAGACGGAACAAAAGATTGTTCTGACTGTGTTTTACCACATTATAAAGAAAAAGGATTTGATTTTATTATGAATCGAATTCAAGATATATTAGAATTAGGAAAAAAATAGATGAAACCTAGGTTTCATCTATTTTTAATACTTTTTCTTTCTTGTTGTTCCATCTTGCTTGTGAATCATGTAACTTGCACCTTTTTTCTCTAATTCTTTTGCGTACTCAATTGCTTCTTTTTGAGTTTTAAATCTTTTTAATGCTCTCTCAGCTTTACCTTTTTTTATTTGCCATCCACCACTTGTATGTTTTGTAATATGATATGATTGTTTTTTAGGTTTTGGTTTAGCTTTTGACTGAGGTTCTTTTTTAGTTGCTGGTTCCACTTTTTTAACATCTTCTTTAACTTCTTTTGGTTCTTCAACAACAACTTTAGGTTCTTCTTTAACTACTTTTGGTACAACCTTCATTTCTTCTGCTTTTTTCTTTTTCTTTTTACCGAATCCAAACATTTTTTTCTCCTTTATCTAATAGTACTATCTTTATACAGAATATCTTCGTATCCTGGTCTTGACATAACTTTAACAGCGTAAGAACAAACGGGGATAATTAATAAGTTGTTTTCTTTTGCAAAGTTAACTACTTCACTAAGTAGTTTTCCAGCTACGGATTGCCCTCTTAATTCTGGACTAACAAATGTGTGATCAATTACAATTACATTCTCTTCTTTATAATAAAATGTAATTCTAGCTACATCATTTTCTTCACTTTCACCAATGAAAAAACGATTGTTACCTTTTAAAATTTTCATATTAATACCTCCTATATATAAATAGTATAGTATAATTGTAATAGACAAACAAATGTTACATAAAAAATATTATATGATATAATCAATTTACAAGGGGGAGATTAGTTTGGAAAGTGTTGAGAGAATGAAGGGTTTACTAGCAAAACCGGTTAGCAGGTACGTTGCATCAATTATTGATGGAGCAATTGTTATGGGGATTGTTATTGGACTTAATTATTTTGGATCATATAAGGGATATGATGTTGAATCTTTAAATTCGTTTGTAATTTTCAGTTTTATTGTAAAACTTCTTACATACTTATTTATCGATGTTGCAATTCCGTATTTATATGATGGTAAAACAATAGGTAGAACAGTTATGGGGATAACTTTATACCAAGAGAATGGTAAAAAAGTTGATATCTTTTTATTGTTAAAAAGATCGTCAATCTTTATACTTATTGCCATAGTGTCAGATATCTTATTCTTAAGTAATATATCTTTTGCTCTTTGGGCAGTAGTATTCATGGTATCAATTTATCTAATATATACTGATACATTAAGACAAACGGTACATGATAAACTAGCAAAAAGTGTTATGTTAGATGATAAGAAATTAATTGAAGATAAAAATAAAGGCAAATAGATTTGCCTTTTTTATTTTAATTGATTATTTTGACAGGTTAGAGTAAAATACTATTAGCGATTTGGAGGTAATTTCATGAAAAAAACCAAATATGACAAGGTCCAAGATTTTCTATTATTTTTCATAAAACCATTGGTTTTTCCTTGGATGTACAAGGATGCAAAAAGAATAGTAAATGCGAATGGATTTAATTTCAAAAGAAAAGATCCATATCTAATGCTTGCAAATCATACGTTTTTATTTGATGTTGTTCATGTCCCATTAAAACTGAAAAAAAATCCATTTATCGTTGCTAGTGAAGAGTTGTTTGTAAGACAACCAACAAAGTTCTTATTTAAATGGGTTGCACATATCATTCCTAAATCAAAAGGTGCAAGTGATTTAAGAACTGCTAAAGGAATAATTGGGGCAATTAAAAGAGGGTATCCTGTTTTAATTTTTCCTGAAGGTGATACAACATTTTATGGTGAAACTAAAAACATTGAATATTCAACAATGAAACTTATTAAGAAATTAAAAGTAGATGTTGTTACATGCAATGTGAAAGGTGGATATTTATCTAAGCCAAGATGGGCTGAAGGTAAAAGGAAAAAAAGATTTGTTGAATTAAACTACAATGAAACTATTAAAAAAGATGATTTAGCTAAAATGAGTTTAGATGAAATATATGATATTATATCGAAAGCTTTATATAATAATGACTATGAGTATCAAAGAGAACACATGATAAAGCATCCTGGATTCGAACTTGCAAAAGGATTAGAGAATATTTTATATATTTGTCCAGAATGTGATTCAGTAAACTCTTTAGAAACTGCAGGTAATTTTATAAGATGTAATCACTGCAAAACAGAAGGTAAAATTAATGAATACGGATTTATTGAAGGATTTAAATTTGATAACACTATTGATTGGGATGATTATCAAAGAACTAAAAAAGAACTTTTATTAAAATCAGAAATTAATTCAACTGGTGATTTATACTTTATCAGATTTGAAGATAGTGTAAAAGAACTAGAAGGTAAAGTAAATATTAAATATAAAGATATGAATTATTATATATCAGGGGCTTATGAAGAAGTTATTCCTGTAGATGAAGTTACAAAGCAAATGATATCACTAAGAAGAGATTTTACATTTATTTATAATGGTAAATATTACCACTTTAAACTTGATAGATATGCTTCATCATTATTAAGAGTTACTCAGGATAAATATTAAATAGAAAAGAGCGATGTTTATGAGTGTATTTGAGATATTTATGTTATTGTGTTTTGGATTTGCATGGCCGATTGCGATTTTAAAAAGTATTAGAAGTAAAAGCATTGAAGGAAAAAGTCTGATATTTATATATGTAATCTTATTTGGTTATGTATTTGGAATGTTACACAAGATAATTTATAGCTTAGATTTTGTAATTATTTTATATTTCATTAACTTTTGTATGGTATTTATTGATCTAATGCTTTATTATAGAAATCGAAGAAATCGTAAAGAGGTGATTTAATATGTTACAACTTGGTATAATGATAATTATTGGTGCTTTGATTGGTTGGATTACTAACAAAGTGGCTATTAAAATGCTTTTTAGACCAGTTAACCCTGTAAAAATATTGTTTTTCAAAATCCAAGGTGTTTTTCCTAAAAGAAAAGACCAAATGGCAATTTCTCTTGCAGAAATTATTGAAAATGAACTGTTATCTAGTGATGTTTTAATAAGTAAAATCCTTGATGGTGAAAACATTGATGAAATGAAAGCCGACATAATGGATTTACTTGTCGAAAAGATAGCTGAAAGTGTTCCTTCGATGGTAAAAATGTTTTTAGGAGATAACATTGCTGATACAATAAGAGGATATTTAGACAAAGAAGGAGATAAAATCTTTGATGTCTTACTTGATAAGGTGAAAGAAAAAGCATTCGACAACATTGATGTAAAAGAAATTGTAAAAGAACGAATCGATGAGCTAGATTTTATTGAGTTTGAAAAAATAATTTTTGGATTGATGAGCAAAGAATTAAAACATATTGAGGTAATTGGATTTTTCCTTGGTGGAATGATTGGTGCACTTCAATACGTTGTTACTACATTTATATAAAAAGGAAGCCACTGGCTTCCTTTTTTTTACTCTGCAGATATTTTATTAGTATAGATTCCATCAATATTCGAGAAATATAACAACATCGTATCAAGTTTATCATCAACAGTGTGAACATAAATATCTTTTCCAGATAGATATAGAGCAAATAAAAGCTCAATGTCATCTAACTCATTTATATTAATTGTTATGATATCAATTTTGTCAATTTCTCTTGCTTCCTTAATCGCATCAAACAAGTCACCATCATATTTATACAAAGTAAAAATATAATGTTCAAAATTATAAATTTCTTCTAAATCACTTAGCATTTCTGTATCATATATTTGCGGGATTATTCGGTTTAAGTATACATCCTCAATCATAATCTCCTCTAGTTTTTGATAAACTCTTATAACATCAAGTTCTTTTGTGTCGATGATAATTTTGATATCAGGGTATTCAATCATCAAATTTCTTAAATCATAAATTGATAATGTATTATATGTTAATAATAATTTATGTTCCTCAAACTCTTCAAGTGTGGGAATATAATCTACATACTCTCCTAAATAAACAGCGTCATCAAACTTATGAACCAAAATAAGTTCATCATCACTTGAAAATGCAAAATCAAATTCAAATGTTCTTGTACCTTTTTCATACTGTTCTAAAAAACCTTCTAATGAATTTAAGTAATCAAATTCAATTTTTTCAATTCCACCACCAGCATGAGCGATTATCTCCATTGTATCATAGGAGAATGTTTGTGACTTAACACCGTAGTAGGAAACACCTAAGACAATAATAATTAGATACATATATTTTATTGTTTTTTTCAAAAATTTAAACTTACTATTAAATAAAATAGTAAGGAAAATTACTACTATTATAGATAAAATTATCCACCTAAAAGAAAAGGTTAGAAGAATTAGTTGTAACTTAGTCACATTATCACCTCAATCTAGCATCTATTTCTATAATAGATTATAACATACCCAAAAAATATATATCAAACAAAAATAATTAAATTCGTATTGTTTGATATTTCTACAATTATTATGTAAATTATATATATAAAGGAGTTGATTAATATGAAAAAAATGATTTTGTTTCTTTTGGTTACATTTGCAACTTTTTTATCAGGTTGTGAAAGTGGAGATACAAGAAGTGTCGATGTAGATCCTCCATTAGTACAAAAAGAAGAAGAAGATGAAATAAAAGATGAGGTTACAACGATGACGGAAGTAACTTCTAGTGATAGCATTTATAGTTATTTGACATCCCTAACAGGTGATTTTGATACTTATTATGTGAATGATACTGTTAATACAGATGATTATAGCCGTATTGATGCAATATATGAAGCACATAAAAGTGAAACGTTAGAAGCGGTAATTATAGTAGCAACTGTAGAAGGTAGATGGGGTCCAATAAACTTTGTATTTTCCATTAATACAGTATCAAATAAAATTATCGATTTTAGTGTTTTTGATTCAAGTGAGAAATGGGGTTCATTCATTTCATTAGATAGTTTTCAAGACCAATTTAATGATACTGAGTTAGAGTTTTATTCTTTAAATTTATTTGAATTAGGAATTGATGGTAACGCTGATGCTACAACAACAATTGGTTCTTTATACGCAGGACTAACACAAATAATATCAATGTATGATGCAAATTTTAAATAAGAGTGGAAATCCACTCTTTTTGTTTGTCTTTTGTTTGGTTTTTATCATAAAAAAAGATATAATAATATAGATAGGAGTTGTTAAAAATGAGAGCAGATTTACATATGCACAGTACATACTCAGATGGTAGACTAACTCCACTTGAAGTAATAAAAAGAGCAAAAAGAAATGGGATAGACATTATTTCTATCACAGATCATGATATTATAAGTGGAGCAGACGAAATTAAAGGATATGCTAATCAAGAAGGTATAAGATACATTCCCGGAATTGAACTATCAACAATCTATAAAGAAAAGAGCGTTCATCTTCTTGGATATTTTACAGATGAATCATATTACTCAAAAGAAATTATCGGGTACTCAACTAGAATAAAATTACGAAGAGAAGAACGAGCTATTAAAATAATATTAAAGTTAAAGAAATATTTTGATATAGAAATCTCTTACAACGAAGTATTTAAATTAGCACGAGGGATTATCGCAAGACCACATATCGCAAAGGTTATTAATAGTAAATATCCTGAATATAGTTTAGACTATATTTTCAAAAACTTTATAGGTGATCAAAACAAAGCTTACGTACCAAGCAGTTTATTATCAGTTCAACAAGGAATAGACATGTTAAAAAGAAATAATTGCGTAGTAGTACTTGCTCACCCTGTTTTACTGAAAGAACATATAAAAGATTTTGTACTTAGTCATCAATTTGACGGTATTGAGGCAATATATATTAAAAATACTGAAGAAGATGAAAAAGAATATCGAGAATATGCATTAAAAAATGGTATAATCATAACAGCAGGTAGTGACTACCACGGCATTGAAAATGATTCAAGTCATGGAGATATTGGTGACAAGTATTTAGAAGGTAAAGATTTAGAAGAATTTTTACTTAAATTTAATAAATAAAGGAGATAATAATATGGACCATAAAATTGCGGTTGGAGAATTACGTTACAAAGATAGAGGACTTATTACTTACACAATTGAAGAGGGTATTGGAGAAGAAAATGATACACTAAAATTAAACTACAATGACAATGAAAAAACATATCTGTGGACTTATACATTTCCTGAAGATGGGTGCACTGCAAAAGAGCATATCCATCAAATTTCATATGAAGCCTTAAAACATGGTTTTGTTGATAACTTAAATGAGAATGAGTATTATCTTCATAAGGGTGAATACCAGTTATTAAAAGAAGCTATCGTTATTTTTGTAAGTCATAAACGTTACATCGAGCAAACTTGTAAAGCTACAGGTATGTGTTAACAAATGAAAAAAGATAATTTAATATCATTATCAGTGGTGTTATTCACATCACTGATAATATATTTAATAACCAGAAACTTTTTTTTAACTTTCGCAGCTAAGTACGATTTAGCTGGTGGTTTTATCAAGTTTTTTATTTTGGCCACGATTGGTGATTTTGTCGGAACAAGACTTAGAGAAAAACAGTGGAAAATTCCGAAAAATATTTTATTAAAAGCTGTGGTTTGGGGACTAATTGGAATTGTAATAGTTCTGACATTTGGTATCTATTATAATGGTGTAATATATTTACAAAAAAACAACATATTACCATTTTATGAATCAACACTTGCTTTAGCTTTCTTTACATCATTACTGATGAACATCAGTTTTGCACCTACGATGATGACATTTCATCGTATGACAGATACTTACCTTAATTTAAAATATGATAAAAAGAAAATTACTTTCTTGGGAACAATAAATGAAATAGACTGGAATCAATTTATAAGAGTAGTTATATTTAGAACAATACCGTTTTTCTGGATACCAGCACATACAATTACATTTATACTTCCTACAGAGTATAGAATAATCTTTGCAGCAGTACTTGGGATTTTCCTTGGTCTTCTATTAGGATTATTTGGTACAAAGAAAGAGGTGGAACATGTCGAAGAAGAAGTTAATTAAAACACTCGTTTCAAAAACAAATGGTGAAAGAGTAAGATTTAAAGATTATGATGTAAAATTCACTCATGAAAATGAAGAATACTTTGTCAAAATACTAAGTGTAAGTGATTCTACATTAGTAACAGTAAATTCACCAATAATATGGGAACTTAAGAAGGGTAAAGTTGATGGTTTAAGATTTAGAGCTTCTTCAAAAACATTGATTGACCTGTCATTGTTTTCAAGCCATAAAAACAAGATAATTTTACTCACAATGAAACCATATAAAATATTAAAAGCATTAAATGAATCTGATCTAAAAGACATCAGTAATGAGAGCTTTGTACATGGAATTCATTATTTATATGAAATTGATACAATATTTAGTACGATATCTTAGGGCACCAAAAATATACACATGGCGTCCTTTTTTAATGCAAAAAATAAGGGTTTACAGCTTGATTTAGCACTCTATCACCATAGCGCTTTAGCGCAATAAAGTGGTAACCGCTTACATTTTTTTTATTTTTTTTTATTTTTTTATTTATTAATCTTTACTATATATTTTAAAGCTTATTTTTTATCATTGTATATCTCTCAAAATAACACTAAAATAGCCATTTTTTGTAGTTTGTATGTGAACTAAAATGAGTTGATTTTAGCATATAAATAGTCTTTCAAATAAGAGTGTTTAATGGCTTAGATATGCTATTATTCATTATAATATTATTGCATTAATTTTACATTGATGTATAATGTATTTATATATAAATGAGAGAGGTTGATTATATGGGTAACTATTATGTAAAAAGGATATTAGCTGTTTTCTTCACAATATTCCTTATTGCGACTATTACTTTTTGGCTTTTACGAATTATTCCGGGTGGACCGTTTGAACGTGAGAGACCAGTATCTCCAGAAGTACTTGCTAACTTGGAGAAAAAGTACCATTTGGACGATCCAGTTATCGTTCAATATTTTGATTATATGATCGGACTAGTTAAATTTGAACTTGGGCCATCATATAAAACATTAGGATACAATGTTGAGGACTTTATTAGGGAAGGATTTCCTACAAGTGCCAAGATTGGATTATTGGCATCGTTTTTCATTATTATTATAGGTGTCCCTATTGGGATAATCTCCGCACTAAAACAAAACAGTATAATTGACTATATTGTTATGCTTGGTGCTACGATAGGTGTTACATTGCCTAGTTTTGTAGTTGCTACAGGGTTTATGTACATATTCGCTGTTAATTTGGGATGGGTTCCCGCAACTGGACTAGGAAGCTGGAAAGGTTATATCGGACCAGTTATTGCTTTATCAGGATATTCACTTAGTTTTGTTGCTAGATTAACAAGATCTAGTATGTTAGAAGTACTAAGACAAGATTATGTAAGAACTGCAAGAGCAAATGGACTTAGTGAAATTAAAGTTATTGGAAAACATGCACTTAAGAATGCATTGATTCCTGTTATTACGTATGTAGGACCAATGGTTGCTGCAATTCTTACTGGATCTTTCGTTATTGAAAGTGTATTTGATTTACCAGGTATGGGAACATACTTTGTAAATAGTGTTACTAACCGTGACTATCCAGTTGTAATTGGGATGACTATATTTTATGCTGCTTTCTATGTAGTTATGGTCTTCATTGTAGATATTCTGTACTCAGTTATTGATCCTAGAATCAAGCTGAATAGTTAAGGAGGATTATTATGAATAAAGAAGAATTCAAGTTCGTACCTAAAGAAAATAATCTCGACTTAGAGCAGACTAGGAAGAGTTTAACATACTGGCAAGATGTATGGAGAAGGTTACGTAAAAATAGAATGAGTATGTTTGGTTTAATCGTTGTTATGGGGATTGTATTATTCGGTGTAATCGGACCATTATTTACTGATTTTACGTTCGCAGACCAAGCAAATGAATTAAGAAATTTACCACCAAAATTAGATGTATATGAAATTGAGGATAATGTATTTATCCATCGTTCAAAAGATTATCGTTTAATTGAGTTTAATCCTGAAGGATATGTAGTTAATGTTTTAGACTCTGTTAATAAAGATGAAGATGACAAAGTATATAAATATGCTTATATATTAAGATTAGGACTTATAGATGTGGAAAGTAAAAATTATGCAGTTCCTGGGACATACCCATTACCTGCAGAAGTTACTTTAAATCCGGATGCTTATTACTCTGAAATGTGGGGATTGGCACTTGTTGATAGAGAAACACCAAGTGGAGATATTGAAGTTGTAATAGAATATATCCATCCTGATAGTCCAATTCATGGCTTAGAGATTACTGAAGGTAGTTATGAAGGTGAATTAGAAGGGCTTATTTTAGACTTCGTAGTAATGATTGATGAAATAAGTAATCCTGATTTAGCAGATTCATATTCAATCAGAAATTCACGTAAATCTAGAATGATTATTAGAGAAATGGATGAGATGATTGATACTGATGATGATAATATTGATGATACACCAAGATCAAAATTAGAATCAATTAGACTTTATACAGATATTATTACGTTAGATTTTAGTTTATTAAATACTCCAAAATCTGAAAGACCTGAAGGATATGAAGATGTTGAATATGTCTTTGAATACAAAGGTGAAGAAACAACAGAGATTACTGATACTTTTAAAAACAAAACGTACCCTTGGGGTACAGATGATTTAGGAAGAGATTTATTAACTAGAACTATGTATGGTACTAGAATCTCTTTATTAGTAGCATTAATCGCAACATTAGTTAACTTTATTATTGGTATTGCTTATGGTAGTATCTCTGGATATTACGGTGGTAATGTTGATAATTTAATGATGAGATGGGTAGATGTAATCAATTCAATCCCGTTAATCTTATATGTAATTTTATTAATGGTAGTATTAAAAGAAATAACATTTGATTTGGGACCTATTCATTTTAGAGGTAGCGATGGGTTCACAGCAATTGTTATCGCACTTGGTAGTGTTTACTGGGTTGGTATGGCAAGACTCGTTAGAGGGCAAGTTCTTGGTCTTAAAGAACAAGAATATGTATTGGCAGCTAGAACAATCGGTGTATCTACTAGAAAAATCATTACAAGACATTTAGTTCCAAATGCATTAGGACCAATTATTGTTTCAATGGCAATGATGATTCCAAGTGCGGTATTTACAGAAGCATTCTTAAGTTTTATTGGTATTGGGGTTTCAGCACCACAAGCATCACTTGGTACATTAGCGAATGCTGGTAGAGCAAGTCTTGCATCACATCCATATCAATTATTCTATCCATCAATGGCAATTGCACTTGCAATGCTAGGGTTTAACTTCCTAGGTGATGGTTTAAGAGATGCGCTGGATCCAAGGCTTAGAAAAGGTTAGGTGAAGAAAATGAAAAAGAAGATATTAGAAGTTAAGAATTTAAAAACATCATTTTTCACTCATCTAGGAGAAGTACAAGCTGTTAGAGGTATTAGCTTTGATTTAAATGAAGGTGAAGTACTTGGTATAGTTGGTGAAAGTGGTAGTGGTAAAAGTGTTACAGCGCTTAGTGTTATGAGGTTAATTGATCAACCTGGTAAAATCAAAGAAGGAGAAATCTTATTTGATGGTGTTGATTTAGCTAAAATTAGTAGAGGTGCTATGAAAGATTACAGAGGGAATGAAATTGCGATGATCTTCCAAGATCCGATGACAAGTTTAAACCCTGTATATACAATTAAGAATCAAATGATTGAAGTTATCAGAAGACATACTGATTTATCAAAAGATGAAGCTTTAGAAAGAGCGAAAGATTTACTTAAGATGGTCGGTATTCCAGATCCTGAAACACAAATCAAAGATTATCCTCACCAATTTAGTGGTGGGATGAGACAAAGAGCTTTAATCGCAACAGCGATTTCTTGTGAACCTAAATTATTAATCGCAGATGAACCTACAACTGCATTAGATGTAACAATCCAAGCTCAAATATTAGAATTATTAAGAAAATTACAAGCAGAAACAGGAATGAGTATTATTTTAATTACACATGATTTAGGTGTAATTGCAGAAGTAACTACGCATGTTATCGTTATGTATGGTGGAATGATTATGGAAAAAGGTACTGTAGCTAATATCTTCTATAACCCACAACACCCTTATACAAAAGGATTACACAAATCAATTCCTAAAACGACATCAAAAACAAAAGAAAGATTAATACCTATTGAAGGTTCACCTCCAGATTTAATGAATCCACCTACTGGATGTCCATTTAGTCCTAGATGTGATCACGCAATGGATATTTGTTTAAAACAAGCAGCTCCAGCATTTAAAATTTCTGATACACAGTCATCAGCTTGTTGGTTACAACATGAAGATGCACCAGATGTTGAAGGATTTACAAAAGTTAAGGGGGTTAAATAATGGAACAAAGAAAACCTCTATTAAAGGTAAATAATCTTAAAAAGCATTTTGTTAAGAATTCAGGATTATTTTCAACA
>Ga0102812_10000356_pt1 | contig 33866 bp, 37 predicted proteins | sample ColrivemetaGS713_FD_79334 | JGI IMG/M metagenome (GOLD analysis project Ga0102812, IMG submission 79334) | Estuarine microbial communities from the Columbia River estuary - Flood tide ETM metaG S.713 | ecosystem: Environmental > Aquatic > Marine > Intertidal zone > Estuary | place: USA...
GAGCCAGAGAACCAGACCGGCATGCGCCGTCCCAGAGATATATTTGCCAGCGCTCACGGGCTTAGCCCCTATCCGCCGTTTGCCGTAGTGGCGATGTCGGTCACCAGACCGATGTTGGAAAATCCGCCCGCATTCAAAAGGCCCATAACTTCGGCCACGCGGTTCCAGCTATTGGCACCGTCTGCGCGCAGATAAATCCGGTCGCTTTCACGTTCTGCGGCGATCTGCTGGAGCTTGGCAACCAATTCCTCGATCGGGGTTTCGGTGTTCTGGATCGACACCCCACCGGCCGAGGTAATGGTAACCGTCAGCGGTTCTTCTTGATCCTGTTGGAATGCCGCGGACTGACTTTTGGGCAATTCGACCGGCACACCGACGATGGACAAAGGTGCGGCCACCATAAAGATGATCAAGAGCACCAACATCACGTCCACAAAGGGCGTAACGTTGATTTCGGACATGGCATGGGCCGATCCGCCCCCGCCGCGACGACGGCGACGGCGGCTGCCGCCCCCACCTGATTTCATGACACCAGCACCCATATCAGCTGTCCAACTGACGGCTGAGGATGGTGGCAAATTCGTCGGCAAAGGCTTCGTATCCCGCGACGATGCGGTCGCTGTCGGCGTTCAGCTTGTTATAAAAGATAACCGCCGGAATAGCCGCCAACAGACCCAGACCCGTGGCCATCAGGGCCTCGGAGATACCGGGCGCCACAACGGCGAGGTTGGTATTTTGCTGCTGCGCGATTTCGATGAACGAATTCATGATCCCCCAGACAGTCCCGAACAGACCGACAAAGGGGGCAGTCGACCCGACGGTGGCCAGAACCGGCAGACCACGCTGCAGGCCCGCGGCCTCTTTCGCGATGGCGACGTCCATGCTGCGGTCGATCCGCGCCTGTGCGCCAGCGATCAGCCCGCCATCCTGACGGTGGCTGCGGCGCCATTCCAGCATACCCGCCACGAAAATCTTCTGGCTCTGGCCCGAGGGGCTGGTGCCGATCTGGTCGAACAACCCGTCCAGCGGTTCGCCCGACCAAAAGGCGCGATCAAAGATATCGGCTTCGGCGCGCGCCTTGCGATACTGGATCATCTTGTCGATGATCACTGCCCAGCACCACACAGAGGCAGCCACCAGCATGATCATGACGAATTTAACGAGAAGTGTCGCGCGGGCGAACAGCGCCCACATCGTGTAGTCGGTTGCTACTTCCATCTGCCTGCTCTTTTTTGTGCAGCCCGCCGGGGCCTGTTTGGCGCTCTGTATACAGGACCTTTGGCTTTATTGCCAATAGATCGCGTGATCACGGTTCTGTTTCGGCGGATTTCAGACATGGCAGCGCCCTGCCCGTCCTGACTGGCCTAATGGACCTGTCGGCGTAACACATCCGGCAGGCGATGAGGCTGACCGTTCGCGCCCAAGGCGACAAGCGTAACAAGGGCGGTAAACAGCGCATGCCCCCCCCGCGACACGACCTGCCGCAGTACGATCCGCGCACCTGTCATTTGCTCGACCGTGGTTTCAACGGTCAACTGGTCGTCGAATTTGGCCGGATGCAGATAATCCGCCTCGACCCGACGCACGGCAAAGACGATCCCTTCTTCCGCCTTGAGGCGCCCCTGATCAACCCCGAGGTCGCGCACCCATTCGGTCCGCGCCCGTTCGATAAAGCGCAGGTAATTCGCGTAATAGACGATGCCGGCCAGATCAGTGTCTTCGTAGTAGACGCGCAGGGTGAAACTGTGGGTCATGGGGGCTCCTTTCCGGCAAACCTAGGCAGGCGTTGCAGACCCGTCCAGCGGATAACTGGACAGTTCTTCGTAAATTGGCCCATCGGCGCGAAAGTGGGATTGCCACAGGCATATCCGGTCAGGCGCAAAGGCTGGCAGCGTCAACCCGCCCTCGGCCATCAAAAACTTTTCTACGGCGGCGGCGGCCACCCCTGCCCTATCCGGCACGGTCCGCGCCAAGGTGATATGGGGGTGAAATCGTTCATGGGAAAGCGCGATCCCCGCCCGTCGTGCGGCACGGCGCACCTGATCGCGCAGCGCCTTGAGCGGCGGATCAGGCCGGACATCCGCAAAAACCAAACGCGGTTTCGCGCCACCAAAACTCGCTAGACCCTCTATCTTGATCGAAACCGGATCCAGATGCGCCGATTCAAGTTCGGCATGAAGCGCATCGAGAATATCGAAAGGCTGGTCATCCAGAAAGGCGAGGGTCAGGTGCATGTTTTCGGGCGGGACCATACGCCCGACATCCAGGCGACCCGCCACCCGCGCAAGGGTCAGTTGCGCCGCCTCGGGCAGCGGCAGACCCAGAAAGACCCGCATCACGCCGCTGGGCCAACGCGCGCTGCAAGCCGGAGAGCATGGCTCGGGTCGTTGGCGACAGCGGGCATCACCGGATCATAGGCAGCCCGAATGACATCGGCGATTTCCGGTTTGAGGACTGTCACCCCCTTGACCAGCCCCAGCGGCGAGGAAGTCGCAAAGGCGCGGTCCGACCAGCACAGGATCATCTGCACCGCCTGCCCCAGCGCTATCGACTCGGCCGGTTGCGCCGAAAGCGCGGCATCCATCCGCAAAAAGACGAAACACGCGCGGATCGCCCCCTGCGGATCAAAGCGGAACAGGCGATATTGGTTCGCCCCCGACGCCGACAACCGGTCCACCAGCGGCCCGAGGTCAGGGATCAATTGATCAAGGTTCGGAAGGTCCTTGAGCTCCGCCCAGTCGCGGAAAAAGAACACCATCAGATTGGCGCCCAGTTCGGGGTCGGTTTCGGCCATCTTATGCCCGGCAAGTGCCACCACAGCCTCGATCGCCCCCTTGACCACGCCCAAGGTCGGCCCATCGACACCAAAGACCACCGGCACAATCGGGCGGCCCCAGCGGGCAAAGGCATAGGTGCCGTCGCTGCGGGTGAAGAAATTGGTCATCTGGTCCGGCTGCATATCGGCCCCCAAGCGGTCTGGCTGTCGGGTTTCTTTCGCCCAAGCAACAGGTGGTTTCAACCCCTTGGGATCAATTCAGACCTTTGGCCCTGAGGGCAAACCGTCAAAGATCGAACAGATCACCCGCTGTCTTGGGCGGCTCGATCCCCAGATGCCGCCACGCGGTCTGGGTCAGCATCCGCCCCCTTGGGGTGCGCTGGATAAGGCCCTGTTGCAGCAGATAGGGTTCGATCACCTCTTCCAGTCCGTCGCGGCTTTCCGACAGGGCGGCGCAGAGCGTTTCGATGCCCACTGGCCCGCCCCCATAGCTTTCCGCAATCAGGGTCAAGTAGCGGCGGTCGGCGCCATCAAGCCCGAGGTAATCCACCCCAAGCCGCGTAAGTGCGCGGTCGGCGATTTCGCGGGTCACGCGGCCGTCGCCTTCGACCAAGGCAAAATCGACAACCCGGCGCAACAGACGCCCCGCGATCCGCGGGGTGCCACGGGCGCGGCGGGCGATCTCCATGGCCCCTTCGGTTTCGGCGGGGGCACCCAGCATCCGCGCGCCACGGGTGACGATTTCGTGCAATTCATTGGTGGTATAGAACTGCAACCGCGTCGGGATGCCGAAACGGTCACGCAGCGGCGTGGTCAAAAGCCCCATCCGCGTGGTCGCGCCGACCAGCGTAAAGGGTTGCAGTTCGATGCGCACGGTCCGCGCGGCAGGACCCTCGCCGATCACCAGATCCAGCTCGAAATCTTCCAGCGCGGGGTATAGCACCTCTTCCACCGCCGGATTCAGGCGGTGAATCTCGTCGATAAAGAGGACATCGCGGGCCTCGAGATTCGTCAGGATCGCCGCCAGATCGCCTGCCTTGGCCAGAACAGGGCCAGAGGTCATACGAAAATTGACGCCAAGTTCGCGGGCCATGATCTGTGCCAGCGTGGTCTTGCCCAGCCCCGGCGGGCCGTGGAACAGGGTGTGGTCCATCGCCTCGCCGCGCATCTTGGCGCTTTCGATGAACACGCGCAGGTTGGCGCGTGCCTCGGCCTGACCGATGAATTCTTCCAGCGTCTGGGGACGCAAGGCGCGATCGGCGTCTTCGGGGCGGCGTTCGGGGCGCAGGGTGGGATCGGGTTCTGTCATAACCCCCTTACCCTTTCGGCGCCAAGAGTTTCAACGCCGCACGGATCAGACCTGCGGTATCAAGGTCCGGTGCCTCGCCCAGGGCCTGTGCCACAGCGCCCGCCGCATCGCCCGGCGCATAGCCAAGGTTTTGCAAGGCCGACAGGGCCTCGGGCTGGGCCATATTCTGTTTGGGGGCGGGTTTGCGCGGTTTCGGGGCCTCTGGCGCCTCGATCACCTCATCCATCACCTCGGCGAGCGTGCCGGACATCGCCATCACGGCGGGGGCCTTGCCCTTGAGGTCAAGGATCACCTTTTGCGCGGTTTTGGGGCCCACACCCTTGGCCTTGGCAATTGTGTTCCAATCGCCCAGCGCAATGGCGCGGCTGACACCTTCGGGGCCCAAAAGCCCCTGAATGGCCAGCGCACCCTTGGCCCCGATCCCCTGCACCGACATCAGCAAGCGGTGCCATTCCTTTTCCACCAACGACGAAAAACCGAACAGCTGCAAAAGGTCTTCGCGAACCAATAGTTCGGTATAAAGCGCAACCGCCTCGCCCGTGCGGGGCAGCGCGGCCAATGTCCTGTCGGACACATAGACGATATAGCCAACGCCCCGCACGTCGATCAAAACGTGATCCGCCGCGCGGTATTCAAGAATGCCCGACAGTTTCCCGATCATGACGCGGCCCGCGCAATCGCCCGCGACAGATGCCCCGCCGATTGGCAGTGGTGCGCATGGCAGATCGCGATGGCCAAAGCATCGGCCGCATCTGCGCTGTTGATTTTGACCCCGGGCAATTGCAGCCGGACCATATGGTCGATCTGCTGTTTCGCCGCATGTCCGACCCCGACAACCGCCTTTTTCACCGCGTTGGGCAGATATTCCCCCACCGTCAGCCCCGCCTGCGCCGGAACCAAAAGGGCAATCCCCCGCGCCTGACCGAGCTTCAGGGTCGCCACAGCGTCTTTGTTGACAAAGGTCTGTTCGACGGCGGCTGCATCGGGTTGATAGGTGCGGAAAACCTCGGACAACTGGTCGTAAAGCGACAACAGGCGTTGCGCCAGATCAAGGGTTCCATCGGATTTGCAGGTGCCGTTTGCTACATGGCTGAGGCGTGGACCGGATACATCGATGATTCCCCAGCCCATGTTCCGAAGGCCCGGATCAACCCCTATCACGCGCATGCCCGCCCCCTATTCGTGGTGTTCTTGCAACAGCACTAGCACAAAGCAGGAACATTCGCCAAGCATGATTAACACGCATGCTTCTTGTGCGGCGCCGCAGAAAAGCCAGAAACGACGTCTGAAAACGTCATTCCTGAGATTGTTGTCGACATTTTGACCCGCAAGAACGCCCTTATTTTATTGGGATTATCGCGAAAGTTTGTCAAAAAATGAGGCATTCTTAAAATGCATAAGAGTTATGCAATAACGACACTGGATTTCCGAATTGGGCAGGCCTATCTGCCGCTCATCGAAACATTCGCTGCGTCGCAGCAGCCCCGCATTAGGAATACTATCATGGTCGCAATCGACACCACCCGCTCCTCCGCGCCGCGCATCGCCGGCCAGTTCATCACTTCGCTGTTCAACGTCGCCGCCATGCTGCGCGAATGGAACGACGCCCGCGTGACCCGCAACGCCCTGTCGCGTTTGTCGTCGCGTGAACTCGACGATATCGGCCTGTGCGCCGGCGACATCGAAAACGTTGCGTCGTGCATCCTCCGCTAAGTCGGAACTGATCCAAAAGAAAAAGGCCGCGCCCGATAATATCAGGCGCGGCCTTTTTCATTGCCCCACGTGCCGCAAACGGGATCAACTCCCGCAAGCAACAGATCCGGTTTAGTGCAGGAAGGTCCGCATTTGCTGCGCGACCCAGAGCGTTGCAGGATCAGCCTGCATCACCCAAGCGCCAGCTTGTTCGACGACGGTGCCGTTTTCCAACTGGCCCACGCGTTCACCATAGGTCACGCCGCCCAAGTTGTAATACATGAGCGCCTTGAACAGGATACCGGCGGCCAAAAGCATCAGCACGCCTTTAAGCGGAAAACGGGGTGCACGACGGCGCGGGCGCGCAATGATCAATCCATCACGGGTCATGACATGTGACACGCCGTTGCGCATCTGGTCATGGCGACGCACGATCTTTTTCAGACGTTTGTCGAATTCCAATTCGGCGTTGCCCATGGCAGCCTCCTAGTGAAGCCCCCACCTCACTATGTGTCCAAAATAAACCTCGTTTCTGACAAAAACAAGGCAGGAACCTATTCAAGCGGATATATGGTGATCTCTTTAGTCTATTTTGACCAAAGTCAGCGTCGTCCAGTCAACAATGGATTGCCGGTCGACAAGATTGAACCCGTTGCGTGAATAAACCTCGATCACGCCATCGGCCTGTTCGTTCAGAATCCCCGACAAAATTGCATGTCCACCCGATTCGCAGGCCTTGGAAATATCAGGGGCGAGCGCAACCAAGGGTCCTTTGAGGATATTCGCAAAGACCAAATCGTAAGGTGCCCTTGCGGCCAGATCAGGATGGTCAAGGCCTGCGGCTTCGATACAGGTCACCCGCCCCGCCAGCCCGTTCACCTCGACGTTGCGTTGGGCCACTTCGACTGCGACCGCGTCGATATCGGATGCGATGGCGGTCTCGGGCCAGACCTTGGCAGCGGCCATCGCCAGAACCGCCGTGCCGCAGCCGACGTCGATCGTGTTGTGTTTCGTGATCCCCTGATCCAGCAACCGGTCCAATGCCAGCAAACATCCCAGCGTCGTGCCGTGGTGCCCCGTGCCAAAGGCCATGGCCGCATCGATCAAAAGGCCGATCCTGTCAGCGGGGAGTTTATCCGCGTCATGGCTGCCATAGACAAAGAACCGCCCCGCATCGACAGGCGGCAAATCGCGGCGGACCTTGGCGACCCAGTCTTCGTCTGGGACTTCGGACACGATGAACCCCTGCGATCCGTGGATCGTTGCAAGCAGGGCCAGACCAGCCTGATCGGGGGTTTCAAGGAAATAGGCCGCGACCTCCCACAGGCCCGACCCGTCTTCGATTTCAAAGGTGCCAACGCCGGTGGGTTCGGGAAACAGGTTTTCGCAGGCCAGCGCGAGCGCATCAGCCGCGGGTTGTCCGTTAACTTTGGCAATTGCGGAATAGGTCAACATGCGTCGAGGTCCTTATTATTCAGCGGCGGCGGGCAAGGCCCGCATCAATCGGGTTTCATGCCCGGGCACGGGGTGGCGCGGGATCAATAGCGCCAGCAAAAACGATACAGACGCCATGCCCGCCGCGACGAGAAACACAGCCGTCGGGGACACAAGCCACAGGTATCCCAGCCCTGCAGGCAGGAACACTGCCGCGATGTGGTTGATGGTAAAGGCGACAGCGGCCGTGGGCGCGATGTCCCGCGGATCGGCGATTTTCTGGAAATAGGTTTTCAGCGCCAGCGCCAGCATGAAAAAGATGTTGTCGATCACATAAAGCACCGAGGCGACCAGCACACCCCAGCCGAACCAATAGACCCCGCCGTAGGACAGAAAGACTATCACCAACCCCGTGTATTCGAACAAAAGCGCCCGTTGTTCGCCAAACCGGTGGACGACTTTGCCCAGCACAGGCGCAATCAACATATTGACCACAAGATTGATCAGGAACAGCGCCGTCACCTCGTGCACATCATAGCCGAACCGCTCTACCATCATGAAGCCGGCAAAAACGATGAATATCTGCCGCCGTGCGCCCGCCATGAATTGCAGCGCGTAATAAAGCCAATAACGCCGCCGCAGCACGAATTTCTTGATCTGCGGATGCGGGGCTTCGAACTGCGGATAGGCGACAAGGCAGATCAGCGCGATTGCAGCGGTCACGCTGCCCGAGGCCAGATAGACGGTATTGTAATCCAGCCCGAGCCAGTTCCACGTCAGCACAATCAGCCCATAGGCCACCAACGTCGCCCCCGACCCCGCCGCCATGAGCCAGCCAATGGTCTGGGGCGCCTTGGCCTTGTCGATCCATTGCAATTGCAGCGACTGATTGACCGTTTCGTAATAGTGAAACCCGATCGAAGACAGCATCGTGATCGTCAGGATACCGGCCATCGTTGGAAACCATGCCGTGATCGCAGTGGCGACCCCTAAAAGCGTCAGGGACACCAACCCCAAAACCTGTTCGCGCACAAAAATGAGGATCGCGATGACCCCGATCGCCAGAAACCCCGGGATTTCCCGCACCGTGTGCAGCCAACCGATATCCGACCCGTCGAACTGCGCCACCTCGATGACGAAGTTGTTCAAAAGCGCGGACCAGGTAGCAAAGGCAATCGGCATCGCAAGCGCCATCAAAAGCAAAAGAGCGATGGGTCTGCGATAGAATGGCAGCGTCGTTGTGTCGGCAAGGGGAAGGATGCGTGTCATGCCCGCCGATTACGCCAGAAGTCGTGCAAATGCGAGGGGCAAAACATATTCAGCTTTTCTGATCCATGTCAAAGTGCGCGGGCGGTTTCACGATCATGAGCCTGACAGGACGTGCAGGAGGCGCAGATGTCATTCTTGGATATGGTTGAACTGATCGGTGAACCCTCGATGGCAGCCCTGATGGGGCTTGCAACGGGGATCATGTTTGGCGTCGCGGCCCAGCGGTCGCGGTTCTGTCTGCGGGCCGCCACCGTCTCCTTTGCTCGTGGCAGACTGGACGACAAGGTCGCCGTCTGGCTCCTGACCTTTTCCACGGCGGTGGTCTGGGTGCAGGGCGCAGCACTCGCCGGGCTTATCGACATCCCAGAGGCCCGGATGATGGCCGTTCCCGGCAGCTGGTCGGGCGCAATCATCGGCGGGTTGATGTTCGGCGCGGGCATGGTGCTGGCGCGGGGCTGTTCGGGGCGGCTCTTGGTGCTGGCGGCCACCGGAAACCTGCGCAGCCTCGTGTCGGGGCTGATCTTTGCAGTGGTGGCGCAAATGACACTCGGCGGTTGGCTCGCGCCCCTTCGGGACAGGATTGCCGCACTTTGGGTCACACAAGGCGGGCGGAACGTGGACTTGATCGCAGCATTTCATCTGCCCAAACAAAGCGGCCTTGTTCTGGGTCTGGTGACAGCACTTGCAGCGCTTGAAATCTCGCGCAGGAACCGGATCGGACCTGCGCGGTTAATCTTTGCCTCTGGGGTTGGGTTCGCGGTCGCGGTCGGCTGGGTCTTGACGACCGCACTTGCGCGGGTCGCATTCGATCCCGTCCAGATCGAAAGCGCGACCTTTACCGGCCCCTCGGCGCATACGTTGATGTTCTTCCTCAACCGCACGGCTGTGCTTGAATTCGACGTCGGCCTTGTCCCCGGTGTCGTGATCGGGGCCTTTGTGGCGTCGGTCGTGGGGCGTGAATTCCGGTTTCAGGGCTTTGAAAACGAGGCAAACATGCGCCGCGCTTTTGTCGGGGCCGCGCTGATGGGCTTTGGGGGCATGCTGGCGGGTGGCTGCGCAATCGGGGCCGGTGTCACGGGCGGGTCGATCTTTGCGGGCACTGCTTGGGTCGCTCTTACCGCTTTCTGGGTCGGTGGCGTGATCACCGACTGGCTGGTCGATCAACGGGGCGCGGTGGCCCAGCCCGCCTGATCCATCGCAGAGGGCTTGCCCCGCGTCCCCCTTCGGTGTCAGTTGCGGCTGAACCCGACCCGGAGGACCCGACATGCGCGCATCCCAAATCTCGGCCGCTTTGGTCGCGGCACTGGTTGGCTATGCGGCCTCGGTCGCGATTGTCATCGCGGCAGGACAGGCAGTGGGCGCAACACCGGCACAGATCGTGTCATGGGTCGCAGCGGTATCCATCGCAAAAGGGATCGGCTCGGCCTTGCTGTCACGCTGGACCTTGGTTCCTGTAGTGTTGGCATGGTCCACGCCGGGGGCTGCCTTGATCGCGACAAGCACCGGCATCTCGCTGCCACAGGCGGCGGGCGGGTTCTTTGTTGCAGGCATACTGATTTTCCTGACAGGGTTGCTGCCCTTCCTGAACCGCTGGGTCAGCGCAATCCCTATGGGGATCGCGGCGGCGATGCTGGCGGGGGTCCTGTTGCCCTTTGTCACCCATGTGGCGGTCACTGCCGCCGATGCCCCCAATCTGGTGCTGCCTTTGGTCGCCTGTTTTCTGGTCGTGCGCCGCATTGCACCACTTTATGCAACTTTGGCCACAATGGCGCTGGCCATCGGGATCGCGGTATCCTCGGGCAATAGCGGCGCAAACATTGCGGGCCAATTCACCCTTCTCACCTTCGTGCGCCCCGAATTCACTTGGGCGGCGGCAATCGGGCTCGGGTTGCCGCTCTATCTTGTGACGATGGCGTCGCAAAACCTGCCGGGGTTTGCCGTAATGCGGGCCAACGGGTTTACCCCGCCCACACGGCCAGCGTTGGTGGTGACGGGGCTCGGGTCGGCGCTGGTCGCGTTTTTCGGGGCGCATACCTTCAACATGGCGGCGATCACCGCCGCGATCTGCCTTGATCCCGAAGTCGAACCCGATAGGGCGCGGCGCTGGCGGGTCGGTCTGGCCTATGGGGTGATCTGGGTGGCCATCGGGCTTGCCTCGCCGCTGATCCTGCCCTTGATCGCCGCGATCCCGCCTGCACTGATCGGGGCGGTGGCCGGACTTGCGCTGATCGGCGCCCTGATCGGGGCAATCACGCAGGCCTATGAAACCGCCGCGACCCGATTCCCCGCCACGCTGACACTGGCCGTAACCGCAAGCGGAACAGCGGCGTTCGGGCTGGGTTCGGCCTTTTGGGGTCTCTGCATCGGGCTACTTGCGCTCGGGCTGGACCGTTTGGCTGCGAAATCCTGACGCATAGCGCTTCTTTCTGCCAAGAAACCGCCGCCGGAGGCTCCGCCCGCATTGCCACGCCCGCCGTTGCCAAGTAAGAGGGCCGCGGATTTGAAAAGGGGTCAAGATGCCCATTCTCGTTATGAAATTCGGCGGCACATCGGTCGCCAATATCGATCGCATCCACCGCGCGGCTAAACGTGTGGCTGTCGAGGTCGCCAAGGGCTATGACGTGATCGTCATCGTCTCGGCCATGTCGGGCGAAACCAACAAGCTGGTTGGCTTTGTCAACGAAACCTCGCCGCTTTACGACGCACGCGAATACGATGCTGTCGTGGCCTCGGGCGAAAACGTCACCGCCGGCCTGATGGCGCTGCGGTTGCAGGAAATGGACATCCCCGCCCGCAGCTGGCAGGGCTGGCAGGTTCCGATCAACACCACTTCGGCGCATTCGTCGGCCCGTTTCGTGTCGATCCCGCGCGATAACATCGACCAGAAATTCCGCGAAGGGTTCAAGGTCGCGGTCGTAGCTGGGTTCCAGGGCGTTTCCGAAGAAGGCCGGATCACCACGCTGGGCCGGGGCGGGTCGGATACGACCGCCGTGGCATTCGCCGCCGCCTTTGATGCCGAACGCTGCGACATCTACACCGATGTGGACGGGGTCTATACCACCGACCCGCGGATCTGCGACAAGGCCCGCAAGCTCGACAAGATCGCATTCGAAGAGATGCTGGAACTCGCCTCGCTGGGTGCCAAGGTCCTGCAGACCCGGTCGGTCGAACTGGCCATGCGTTACAAGGTAAAGCTGCGCGTTTTGTCCAGCTTTGAAGAACCGTCAGATGAAGCAGGCACATTGGTCTGCGACGAGGAGGATATCGTGGAAAGCAAAGCTGTTTCCGGCGTGGCCTATAGCCGCGATGAAGCCAAAATGACGCTGATTTCGGTCGCCGACCGCCCCGGCATCGCCGCTGCAATCTTTGGCCCGCTGGCCGATGCAGGCGTGAACGTCGATATGATCGTTCAGAACATTTCCGAAGACGGTCGCACCGACATGACCTTCTCCTGCCCGATCGATCAGGTGCTGCGTGCCGAAAAGGCCATGAACGAGGCCAAGACCAAAGGCGACATCAATTTTAGCGAACTGGTCAAGGATGACGGCGTTTGCAAGGTTTCTGTCGTTGGCATCGGCATGCGCAGCCATGCGGGCGTCGCGGCCCAGATGTTCAAAGCCCTGCGCGACGAAAACATCAACATCAAGGTTATCAGCACCTCGGAAATCAAGATTTCCGTCCTGATCGACCGCAAATACATGGAACTGGCCGTGCAAGCGCTGCACGACACCTTCGGGCTCGACAAAGCCGCCTGAGCCCCTCTCGGGCCAACATGGCCCGACCCAATCCAGACCGGCCGCCCTGACAGGATCAGGGCGGCCGGTTTCGTTTTGCAAGTCGCCCAAAACTTTGCCAGTCCTCGCGATTATGCGGCGCTTGTCGGGGACGGAATGCTGATCCCTCTCCCCTTTCCGTGATCGTTCGCCTATAGGTAGGCCGTAACGCAGAGTCAGGGGCCGGAATGCCGGAACGGATCGAAACCGAAAGTCGCAAGTTGCTGGGTCGCCTGCGCGACACGCTGGCGGAATCAAGCGCGGGTCAGGCACGTCTGGACCGTATTGTGCGCCTGATCGCGACTTCGATGCAGACCGAGGTCTGTTCAATCTATCTGTTCCGCGATGCCGAAACTCTCGAACTCTGCGCGACCGAAGGGCTGATGCCGGAATCCGTCCACCAGACGCGCATGCGGCTGGGCGAAGGTCTGGTTGGCCGCACGGCGCGGTCACGGCAGGTGATCAACACCGCCAACGCCCCCGCCGAAAAAGGGTTCCGGTACATGCCGGAAACCGGCGAAGAACGGTATTCATCCTTTTGCGGGGTTCCGATCCAGCGGTTGGGCGATGCGCTGGGGGTATTGGTTGTCCAGTCCAAAGCGGCGCGGGAATTCACCCCCGATGAAATTTACGCGCTTGAAGTGGTGGCGATGGTTCTGGCGGAAATGACCGAACTGGGCGCTTTTGTGGGCGAAGGCGCCGCCCTCTCCGCCCTGCACCAGCGCCCTGCCCTGTTCCGTGGCGGTATCGGTCAGGAAGGCGCTGTCGAAGGCCATGTCTTTTTGCACGAACCCCGCGTCGTGGTGACCAATCCGATTTCGGACGATCCGGTTGCGGAACTTGCCCGCCTGCGAGAAGCGGTTGATGCGCTGCGCGCCTCGGTCGATCTGATGCTGATCCAGACCACCACTGTGAGCAGCGAACAAAAACAGGTTCTCGAGGCCTACCGGATGTTTGCCAATTCCCGCAGCTGGCTGCGCCGGATGGAAGCCGACGTTGAAAACGGCCTGTCGGCCGAAGCCGCCGTGGAAAAGGAACAATCTCTGGCCCGCACCCGCATGGGCCAAGCCGCAGATGCCTATTTGCGGGAACGACTGCACGATCTGGATGATCTGTCGAACCGTCTGCTGCGCATCCTCACCGGGCAAGGCAAGGACACCGGCGCGGAAATGCCCGAAAACCCTGTGCTGATCGCGCGCAACATCGGCCCCGGTGAATTGCTGGAATACGGCAAGACGCTGCGCGGGATCGTTCTGGAGGAAGGGTCAGTCGGCAGCCACGCGGCAATCGTTGCCCGCGCTTGGGCTATCCCGCTGGTCATCAATGCGCGCGGCATCCTGACCGAGGCGCTGAACGGTGATGCAATCCTCGTGGACGGGGATCAGGGCGTTGTCCATCTGCGCCCCGATGATACCGTCAAAAACGCCTTTCGCGACAAGATCGCTATGCAGGCGCGGGCGCAGGAACGCTATGCATCCTTGCGGGATCTTCCCGCGACCGATCTGGCCGGCACCACGATTTCGCTGAATATGAACGCAGGTCTGATGGCCGATCTGCCGTCTCTGCCTTCGTCGGGGGCCGAAGGCGTGGGCCTGTTCCGAACCGAACTCCAATTCCTCGTGCGCAACCAGATGCCGAAACGGGCCGAACTTTCCGCGCTTTACGCCCGCGTCATGGATGCGGCGGGGGGCAAGCGGGTTGCGTTCCGGACGCTGGACATCGGGTCGGATAAGGTCCTGCCCTATATGAAACCCAATGACGAACCCAACCCCGCGATGGGCTGGCGTGCAATCCGCGTGGGGCTCGACAAACCGGGGATCCTGCGGATGCAGTTGCAGGCGCTGATCCGTGCGGCAGCCGGTCGCCCTTTGTCGGTCATGTTCCCTTTTATCACCCAGTTGTCCGAATTCCGTGCTGCCCGTGCGGAAATGGACAAGGCGATGGAACGCGAAGAAATCCTTGGCCACCCCCTACCCGCCAAGATCGAGGTCGGGGCGATGCTGGAAACCCCCAGCCTTGCCTTTGCGCCTGACGCGTTTTTCCAAGAGGTCGATTTCGTCTCGATTGGCGGCAATGACCTGAAGCAGTTCTTTTTCGCCGCCGACCGCGAAAACGAACGGGTGCGCCGCCGCTATGACACGCTCGACACATCGTTCCTCGATTTTCTGGAAATGATCGTGAAGCGTTGTGATGCAGCCGGTAAGCCGCTGTCATTTTGTGGCGAGGATGCAGGCCGCCCGATCGAGGCGCTGTGTTTTGCCGCCATCGGGATCAAGACCCTGTCCATGCGCCCTGCATCCGTAGGCCCCGTCAAACACCTGATCCGGCGCGTCAACCTGTCCGAGGTGCGCCAAGCGATGGACGCTGCCCGCGAAAACGGCGAACTTTCAGTGCGGCAGGCAGTGACGGACTGGCTCGCTCTGCAAGTCTAGGTCGCCCACCTAGTGCCCGATGCGTTTATCGGCCAAGGCGCTGTGGAATGCATCAGCAACCAGATCAGGATCAGCGGTTCTGCAAAGTCGCCGCAGACCGAAATGCACATGCGCCATTTCGATGTAATAGTTTGTAAAGGCGTAGTTGGTCCCCGCCCCTGCCGCAGCCCCCAGAACAGGAACAGCCTGCGACGCGAGCTTTTGCCCGAGGACAACCGCAAACCGTGGCGCGACCTTGGAAATCAGCGCATTGACCGAGGCGCCAGTCACCGTCAACCGCGCCCCGATAAAGGCTGTATCGACCCCGTCGTCCCCGTCCTGCGGTCCGCCAGCGCCAAAGACACGCAAACATTCGATGCGGGTTTCGGGGCTGGTGATATCCTCGCCATAGATTTCGGCGACACCCTGAACGGCCCGAAAGATCAACGTGGTGGCCACTGGCAGTTCCGCCAGCGCGGTGGGTATCCCGCCTGCACCGCCCAAAGCCCCCGACATCGCGGCCATGATCCCGTGCAACCGGTCGCCCACGACCCGCGCACCCAGCCCCTTGCGGCTGTTTTGTGCCAGATCATAGCTTTGCCGCAGGGCGGTACGGGCCAGATCATCAATCTGGTCGCGCAGCCCCTTTGGCAGGACCTTCAATCCATCCTCGACCGACCCACCAACGGCATTGATCGCCTTGAGCAATAGCCCACCCGCCTGCCGCTGCCGTTTCGCTAAGGCGGCAATATCGGCCAGCTCCGCTTCGGTCAGCGGATTATCAGGGTTCACGATCTTGATCTTCGGGCTGTGTGTCATGCCCTAGAAATGGGGACGCCCGCCCGGATTGCAATCCGGTGCGCGTTCGACTTTTCCATGAACGCCTGTCCACGCCCCTGGAACCAAATCATAACCCAAGATCCGGTCAGGGTTTGTGGGCGGCGGCATCTCGACGCCCTCCAGCTTTTTGAAACCGAACCTTTTGTAATAGGGATAATCCCCCACCAGCATCACACGCGACCACCCCAGCGCCCAAGCGCGGTTTAGCGCACGGCGCATCAGGATCGACCCCACACCTTCACCCTGCCGCGTCGGGTGCACCGCCACCGGCCCGAGCAGGACACACAGCCGCCCGCCCACTTTCACCGGCCAATTGCGGATCACGCCCCCCAGAATGCCATCGCCGTCCCGGGCGACAAAGCACAGCTCTGCCACCGGATCGACACCGTCGCGCAAACGATAAGACGACAGAGCCGTGCGGCCCGGGGCGAAACAGAGGTCATATAGCGCCTCTACCTCCCACCAGTCCGTGGGCTGTTCCACCGTCACATTCAGCATCCGGTTCAAACACCCCCAAAGCAGACTGGAAGCCCCCCTAACATAGCGCTAGGCTCCACGCAAATATGGGAATTGAAAATGTTCTATGAACCCAAAGACGGGCACGGGCTGCCGCATAATCCGTTCAACGCGATCGTCGCGCCACGGCCGATCGGCTGGATCGCCTCGCGCGGGTCTATGGGCGACAACCTCGCGCCCTATTCGTTCTTCAACGCCGTGGCCTATGTGCCGCCGCAAGTCATTTTCTCGTCCACGGGGGTCAAGGATTCGCTGAAAAACATCCGCGAAACCGGCGTGTTTTCGGCAAATATCGTGGGCTGGGACCAAAGGGACATGATGAATGCCACATCCGGCCCCTACGCACGCGGCGAAGATGAATTCGCCCTTGCCAATGTGCCCAAGGCCGAATGCAAGACAATCGATTGCCCCCGCGTCGCGATCAGCCCTGCCACGCTCGAATGCAAAGTCATCGACATCCATGCCCTGCGCGGCGAGATCAACCATCTGGTCCTGGCCGAGGTGACAGGCGTCCACATCCGCCCGGATTGTCTGGTGGACGGCATGCTAGACGTGACCCGTTTCGGCCTTGTGACACGGCTGGGATACAAAGATTACAGCGTCATCCGCGACGTTTTCCAAATGACCCGACCCGGCGAAGCCTAGTCGCACAAAAGGACCCATCAATGTCTGACTCTACCCGCGCCGCACGCCTGATCCATCACCGTGGACAATCGCTGGCCAAAGGCGACCCGGTTGCCCTGCCACTGACGATGTCGTCGATGTTCCACCTGCCCGGGGATCCGTCGGGGTTCAACGGATATGGCCGGATGTCGTCCCCGACATGGGAAGCGGTCGAAGACATGATCGCCCTGCTGGAAGATGCGCCCAGCCTTTTGTTCCCCTCGGGCATGGCGGCGATCACGGCAGCAATCATCCCGCATCTGCGGGCAGGCGACAGGGTTCTGGTGCCGTCGGACGGCTATTACACGACACGGCTTTTGCTCGACCAGTTTCTGGCGCCTTTGGGGGTGATCAGCGAAACCCGACCCGTGGGCCAATTTGCCGAAGGCGGGTTCGAAGGGTTCCGTCTGGTGTTCATCGAAAGCCCATCCAATCCCGGACTTGATCTCTGCGACCTGCCCGCGATCTGCGCCGCCGTGCGCGCGGCAGGGGGGCTGTCGGTCGTCGACAACACGACCATGACCCCCTTTGGCCAAAGACCCCTCGATCTGGGCGCAGATATCGTGCTGGCCGCGGACACCAAAGCGCCCGGCGGGCATTCCGACCTGTTGGCCGGCCATGTGTCGACGCGCGATGCCGCCCTTTTGGCGCGAATGCGGGACTGGCGGAAAATCTCGGGCAGCATCTGCGGCGGGATGGAGGCATGGCTCTTGCATCGCAGCCTTGAAACGCTGGAACTCAGGTTTGACCGGATGTGTTCGAGCGCCGAGGTGATCGCGGCACGGCTTGCGCAGGAAAAATCTGTTCAAGCACTCAGATTCCCCGGGCTGCCGGGCGATCCGGCCCATAATCTGGCGCGCGCGCAAATGACCCGTTTTGGGTTCCTGATCGGGGTGACCTTCAAGGATGCGGAAACGGCCGAAGCCTTTATCAACGACTGCCCACTGATCCAGCCCGCCACGTCCTTTGGAGGCGTGCACACCAGCGCCGAACGCCGCATCCGCTGGGGCGATGCGGTAGAGCCGGGTTATGTCCGGCTCTCAATCGGCTGCGAACCTGTCGAAGAACTTTGGCAGGCTTTGGCGTCGTCCCTTTGAACCGAACCGGTCTTTGGCTGACACAAAGGATGCCTCCGGCGGCGGTTTTTGGGCAGAAAGAAGCCGCATCTTAAGGGGCCATTAAGGTTAACGGCATTTACTACCGATGTGGCGGCAGCTGCGGAGCCAGCCGTCATGCAGTGAGAAGCCGCCCCGCCTTTGGCCCGACAAGGGTCGGCCTTAGGTGGTCGAGGGGGCGGGGCGCATTCAGGCTTCTTTCTGCCAAAAAACCGCCGCCGGAGGCCTCAAGCCGCGAATGCGGCGCAGATCAATGCCCGCCAATGATGCCAGTACGCACGCCGTAATCGACCGCGATTGCATAATCCGGGTCATCGTCACTATCGACAATCAGGTGACCAGCCTTGGACAAAAGCGCATGACAATCGCGGCTCAGGTGCCGCAGTTGCAGACGTTTGCCAGCGGCCTCGTATTTTTGCGCGACAGCCTCGATCGCCTGTAGTGCCGACCCATCAACCACGCGGCTGGCCGCGAAATCCACGATGACCAGTGCAGGGTCCTGCGCCACATCGAAAAGTTCCGCAAAGCCGTCGGTCGACCCAAAGAACAGCGGACCTTCGAGTGTATAGACTTTCGCCCCTTCGGGGGTTGTCCGGATCGTGGCATGGATGCGCTTGGCGGCATTCCACGAATAGGCAAGCGCCGCGACGATCACCCCGACGATCACAGCCGTAGCAAGGTCCGTCGCGACAGTCACTACCGTCACCAACACCGTCACGAAAGCATCGGTCAGCGGCAGTTTTTGCAAGATCACAAAGGACCGCCATGCAAAAGTTCCGATCACGACCATGAACATGACACCGACCAGCGCCGCCAGCGGGATCTGTTCGATCAGCGGCGAGGCAAAGAGGATAAAGGACAACAGGAACAGCGCGGCAAGCGTCGCCGCGACACGCGTCCGCCCACCGGAATTCACGTTGATCATCGACTGCCCGATCATCGCACAGCCCCCCATCCCGCCAAAAAAGCCGGTCACGATATTGGCGGCACCTTGCGCCACACATTCCTGACTTGCCCCGCCCCGTTTGCCCGTCATTTCAGAGACGAGGTTGAGGGTCAGCAGGCTCTCAATCAGGCCTATCGCGGCGAGGATCACGGCGTAGGGCAGAATGATCTTAAAGGTTTCGAGGTTGAAAGGCACAGACGGCAGGTGGAATTCAGGCAAACCACCCTTGATCGAGGCCATATCGCCCACCCGTGGCACATCAAGGCCAAAGCCGATCACGATAGCTGCAACAATCACGATTCCCGCCAGCGGCGCGGGGATCATGCGGGTCAGCTTAGGCAGCCCCCAGACGATCCCCATCGTCAGCCCAACCAGCGCCAACATGGTCACCAAAGGCATACCTGACAGCCAGACCTCGCCGTGGCTTCCCGGCACGGTGAACTGTTCCAATTGCGCCAGCCCAATCACAATTGCCAGACCATTCACAAACCCGAGCATGACCGGATGCGGCACCAAACGAATGAATTTGCCCCAGCGCATCACCCCGACAAAAATCTGGATCAGGCCCATCAGGACCACGGTCGCAAAAAGATATTCAACCCCGTGATCTGCCACCAAGGTGACCATGACGACAGCCAAGGCCCCTGTGGCCCCCGAAATCATTCCCGGGCGCCCACCGAAAACCGCTGTAATCAGGCCGACCATAAAGGCCGCATAAAGCCCGACCAATGGATGCACCCCCGCCACAAAGGCAAAGGCGACAGCCTCGGGCACCAGCGCCAGCGCGACAGTCAGACCCGACAGGATTTCGGTTCGCCATTGCGCTGGGGTCAGGCGAAAATCGGTCAGGGCCGCGAGGGGGCTGCGGGTCATTGGCAGGGCTTTCTGTCTGGTTTGCGTCAGGTGGCCCTAACCGCTGGGGGCCGAAATGGAAAGACCGGCAGGCGACAAAACCCGCTTGCGCGGCCAAGGCGCCTCTGTTTCCTTGGGTTGCGGGCAAATCGGAGGTGGGCATGCAGACCAGATTGGGCATTATCGGCGGATCGGGCGTTTATGACATCGACAGGCTCGAAGGGGCAGAATGGGTATCGGTCACAACGCCTTGGGGGGACCCGTCCGACCAGATTCTGACAGGCCGGCTCCAGGGGCTTGCGGTTGCCTTTCTGCCCCGTCACGGGCGCGGGCATGTCCATTCGCCCACGACCGTGCCCTATCGCGCCAATATCGATGCGCTGAAACAATTGGGTGTGACCGATATTCTGGCGGTTTCGGCCTGCGGCTCCTTTCGCGAGGACATGGCCCCGGGCGATTTCGTGATTATCGATCAGTTCATCGACCGGACCTTTGCCCGCGAAAAATCCTTTTTCGGAACGGGCTGTGTCGCCCATGTCAGTATTGCCCATCCGACCTGTGCCCGTCTGTCCGATCTGGCCGAGGCTGCGGCCCGCGCGACCGGGATCACGGTCCATCGCGGCGGCACTTATCTGGCGATGGAGGGACCCCAATTTTCGTCAATGGCCGAAAGCAAGATGTATCGGGCGTGGGGCTGTGACGTCATCGGCATGACCAATATGCCAGAGGCGAAATTGGCCCGGGAGGCTGAAATTTGTTATGCGCCCATCGCCATGATTACCGATTATGACAGCTGGCACCCTGATCACGGCACTGTCGATATATCGGCCATTCTGGCCACTCTATCGGCCAACGCGGGCCACGCGCGGGAAACGGTGCGGGGGCTGGCCGCCAGACTGGACCCGATGCGCGCGCCCTGCCCCTGTGGCTGCGACCGTGCGCTTGATTTCGGGATCATGACCGCGCCCGACAAACGCGACCCCGACCTTGTCGCCAAACTATCGACTGTCGCGGGGCGGGTTTTGTCCCGCGCTTGACAAGCGGCGCGCGGCACGGCCTTCTCGGCCCGAACCGCGCCGAATGGACCGATCATGAAAACCGTCAAAGACTATATCCGCACCATCCCCGATTTCCCGCACGAAGGGATCCTGTTTCGGGATGTGACCACGCTGTTCGGTGACCCGCGCGGGTTCCGGATGGCGGTGGACCAGTTGCTGCACCCCTATGCCGGGGCCAGCATCGACAAGGTCGCGGGACTCGAGGCGCGGGGGTTCATCCTTGGCGGTGCGGTCGCGCACCAATTGGGCAAAGGGTTCGTGCCGATCCGGAAAAAGGGCAAGCTGCCGGGCAAGACGATCGAGCAAAGCTACGCGCTCGAATACGGGACGGCGACGGTGGAACTCCACGACGATGCGCTGCAACCGGGCGAAAAGGTTCTGCTGGTTGATGACCTTTTGGCGACAGGCGGCACCGCCGAGGCCGGGATCAAACTCATCGAAAAACTCGGGGCCGAAGTCGTCGGCTGCGCCTTTGTCATCGACCTGCCAGACCTTGGCGGGCGTAAACTGCTGGAAAGCATGGGGATGGCCGTCCACACGCTTTGTGCGTTCGAAGGGCTTTAGGGATTGGCAGCTGACGGAAGACGGAGCAGTGACGGGTGGGTGGTCTGTTTTCGGGTGAGAGAGTGAAGCGTGGCTTGGGGCACCAAATGCGCATCAGCCGGTCTTCGGTTTATCAAAGCTAGAAAACACCGAGTTCAAATGTGTTGATAGACGACCGAAACGCTACAACCCAAGGCCGCTTCGATTTCGGTCACCGCTTCCTCCGACAGCTTCCCTATGTTCGGATTCATCGCACTCAACGTAAAACGCCCAAATGCTTGATGAAAATCATAGTTCAATTCATTGAGAGTGGCTGCCGTTGAGCAACAAGGCATTTGAAATTTATTCAGGTGAAAACCCGACGCTTCATCATAGTCTGAAGACATCGTTTCGCCCCACCAATCAAAGTCGATAACTGCACTACAATTAGGGCAGCTGATTGTCTCTAGGTTCGCTCCGCAGTCGAAAAATTGAACAAATTCGTTCTGAGCAGTCTCTATCTCTACTGCATCTGGCATCAAAATTTTCAATAATTCTAGAGCAGCTTCGGCTTCGCCAGACGTAGGCACGTGCTCTGGCGGATTGGCAACGACAATAATCCAATCTTCGGACATATTTGGCACCTAGACATATTCTTCTTTGGATCGAAAAGCATACAAACATCAAATGTGCAGCGTGCAAAATCGCGCGATCCACGCGACCGCCGAACGGTCTTACCCCAAGGCCAAATGCCCGAGGTAAGGTCCCGCCTAGCCCCCTATGTCAGGATCAAGCCCCCTAACCTGCCCGCAGCACCGCGCCGGGGTTCATGATGCCGCTGGGATCAAGGGCTGCTTTGATCGCGCGCATCGTGGCCAGTTTCACTGGGTCACCATAGGTTTCCAAGTCGCTGACCTTGAGCCGTCCGATGCCGTGTTCCGCGCTCATCGATCCGCCGTATTCGGCCACCAGATCATGCACTGCCGATTTGACCACGCTGCGTTTGTCGGCGTGCAGGTTCCGATCTTGGCCCGGCAATGGAAAGACGTTGTAGTGCAGGTTGCCGTCGCCCAGATGGCCAAAGCAATTGATCCGAAACGCCCCGACCTGCGCCAGAACCGACGGCCCCCGTTCAATGAATTCGGGAATGGCGGACAGGGGCAGGGAAATATCGTGCGACGACACCGACCCGATCCGGCGGTTGGCCTCGGGGATGTTTTCGCGGATGAACCAAAGCGCCTGCGCCTGCGCGTCTGACTGGGCAATGACGCCATCGGTCACTAGACCCGCCACGACCCCCTGTTCGAACAGGGTTTCCAGAACGCCTTGGGCCGATGCACCTTGGGCCAGCCCGACTTCGATCAGCACAGACCATTCGGGGATCTCGGTAAAGGGCACTTTGATCTCGGGGCCGGTTTCGGCCAGAAAATCAAAGCCCTGACGATGGATCAATTCAAAGGCGCTGACGCTTTCGCCCGCAACCTGACCGGCAAGCGACAAGAGGTCCAAGGCAGCGGCCGGCGACGGAACCGCCATCATCGCGACCCCGGTCACAGCGGGGCGCGGGGACAGGCGCAAGGCAGCCCCTGTGATGATGCCCAGACTGCCTTCGGACCCGATCAAAAGGTCGCGCAGGTCATAGCCGGTGTTGTCTTTGCGCAGACGGGTCAGGCCATTCAGGATGCTGCCATCCGCCAAAACGGCCTCGATCCCCAGCACCTGCGCGCGGGCATTGCCATAGCGCAGCACATTGACTCCGCCCGCATTGGTGGCCAGCAACCCGCCGATCCGCGCCGACCCCTGGCTGGCAAGCGACAAAGGAAACAGGCGGTCGATATCGGCTGCCGCGGCCTGCACATCCGACAGGATCATCCCCGCATCGACGACCAGAACGTTTTCGCGCGGATAGCTCGCCCGCAGCCGGGTCATGCGTTCCAATGACAGGATGACGGGAACTGGTCCCGCCTCCATCACTTGGCCACCGACGAGACCCGTGCCGCCCGAATAGGGAATGATCCCAACACGCGCCGCCGCACAGGCCTGAACGATCTGCGCGACCTCTTGGGTGGTGCGAGGCGCCAGAACTACGCCCTGCCCCTGATATCGCCCGCGCGGTTCACGCAAATAGGGGGCGGCGTCTGGCCGGACGATATCCGCGCCCAGCGATGCGGTCAGCGTCGCGATGAATTCAGGGGTGGCGGATGTCAGCATTCAGGTTCCGATCCGATTAGCCGGCGTCGGTCTTGCCGCGCCGGTCCGCCCGCAGGTTGGCATAGAGGACATGGGTCCGCCAGCGCCCGTTGATCTGCAGATAGCTTTGCGCGACACCTTCGTATTTATAGCCGCATTGTTCCAGCAGCCGACGCGACGGCGTGTTTTCGGGCAGGCACCCTGCCTCGATCCGGCTCAGGTCAAGCGTGCTAAAGGCGTAATGGACAACGGCCTGCAGCGCCTCGCGCATATAGCCGCCACGGGCATGGGGTGCGCCGATCCAATAGCCGGTGGTGCCTGCCTGTGCGGGGCCCCTTCGGATATGGTCCAGCGTGATCGCCCCCAAAAGCGCCTGATCTGACCTGCGGATCAAAAACAGCGGGATCGCGTGACCATTCGCAATCGACCGCTGCGCCCAATAGACCCGATTGGTAAAGCCTTTGCGGGTCAAATGATCCTTGGACCAGACCGGTTCCCATGGCTGGAGGAACTCCCGGCTTTCTTCGCGCAGGGCCGCCCATTCGTTAAAGTCGCTATGTTGCGGCGGGCGCAGGGTCATGCGCTCGGTTTCCAGCCTCAACTTGCGCTTTGTGCCGAACATCAAGCAGCAAGCCTGTTCCGCAGAGCCTCCAGCGTCGGCGCAAGATCCGCCGGACCATAAAGCGCGAGCGCGTTCGAAGCCTGCATCATCTTGCCCGCAAATTCGCGGACCATTTTGGTATTGACCGCGTCGATGCGTTGGGTCGCCTCGTCCAGCGCCGGGATACGGTCCCAGACCTGCAGCATCCGCGCCAATCTTTCAGCACGGGCAGAGGGGCTTTCCAGCCCCATCAGCAACCCTGCCTTCATCTGGGCACGGGCGCGGGAAACCTCGGCATCCGACATGTCATCCGCCGCGCGGCGCATTTCGTCGATCGTCAGATGGGCGAGTTCGCCAATCTGTTCGGCGGAAGTGCCCGCATAGATCGTGGTCATGCCGGTGTCGTCATAGGCACCCGCCTGCGCAAAGATCGAATAGCAAAGGCCGCGGTTTTCGCGGACTTCCTGAAACAGCCGACTCGACATGCCGCCGCCAAGCGCGGTTGCATAGATCTGTGCGGTATAGATTTCCGGATCGCGATAATTCGGCGCCTCGAGAGCGAGGGCAAAATGGACCTGTTCCAGCGCCTTGATCTCGCGGCGTTCGCCGCCCAGAAAATTCGCGCCTTGCGGTGCGGCGGGTTTTTTGCCCGGCACCAGATGGCCGAACAGCCTTTCCGCCTGCCGAACGATCGCGTCGTGGTTCACCGCACCAGCCGCCGACAGGATCATCTGGCCGGGTCCGTAATGTTCGCTGACAAACTGGGTCAGATCAGACCGCTGGAACGCGGCAACCCTTTCGGCGGGGCCAAGGATTGTGCGCCCGATTGGCTGGTCAGGATAGGCGGCCTCTTGCAGCCAGTCGAAAACGATGTCGTCGGGCGTGTCATGCGCCTGCCCGATTTCCTGCAGGATCACCCCGCGCTCGACCTCGATCTCGGCGGGGTCGAACAGCGGATTCACAAGGATATCCGCAATCAGGTCGAGCCCGAGAGGAACATCCTCTTCGAGAACGCGGGCGTAATAGGCAGTGGTTTCGCGGCTGGTATAGGCGTTGATATAGCCCCCCACATCCTCGATCTGTTCGGCGATCTGTAACGCTGTCCGCCGCGCCGTGCCCTTGAACGCCATATGTTCCAGAAAATGGGCGATCCCGTTCTGTTCGGCACGTTCATGCCGCCCGCCTGCCATGACCCAGACCCCGACAGAGGCTGATTTCAGGCCGGGCATGTGTTCGGTCACGACCCGCAGGCCATTGGAAAGGGTGTGCAGTTGAACCGTCAAATCGCGCGCTTCTCTCGAATCAAGGTTTTCAAGGCTGTCAGGTCATTGGCGACCCGCGTGACCCGTTCTTCCCGTTCATATAGGTCCGACATGCGCGGGGGAAGAGGCGGACGCACACCTGTGGCTGCCTCGACCGCATCGGGGAACTTCGCCGGATGGGCGGTGGCCAGCGTGATCATCGGCGTGGTGCCAAGGAAATCCTGCGCGACTTTTACCCCGACAGCCGAATGCGGGCAGAGTATTTCACCCGTCGCCGCGCGTTGTTCGGTGATCGTGGCGGATGTTTCATCCTCGGACGCGCGCCCGCTGTCAAAGGTGGCTTTCAGGAAATCATAGGCCCCCTGACTGATCGTAAAGGCGCCCTTGTTCTTCAGGTCATCCAACTGCGCAGCAACGGTCGCCCCGTCCCGCCCATAGGCATCAAACAGCGCCCGTTCGAAATTCGACGACACCTGAATATCCATCGACGGCGAGATTGAAGGCGTGACGCCTTCTTTCTTTTGCACGCCCGTCTGGAGGGTCCGGTGCAGAATGTCGTTCTGGTTGGTCGCCACGATCAAACGGTCAATCGGCAGCCCCATCCGCTTGGCGATGTAGCCCGCGAAAATATCGCCGAAATTGCCCGTGGGCACTGTAAAGCTCACCGAACGATGCGGCGCACCCAACGACACGGCGGAGGAGAAATAATAGACCACCTGCGCCAGCACGCGGCCCCAGTTGATCGAATTGACACCGGCGAGGCCGACCTCGTCGCGGAAATCAAAGTCGTTGAACATGTCTTTGAGCGCGGCCTGACAATCGTCAAAGTCGCCATCAACCGCCAAAGCATGGACGTTGGATTCCACCGGCGTCGTCATCTGACGGCGCTGGACTTCGGACACGCGGCCGTGCGGGAACAGGATAAAGACATCGACATTCGACAGGCCACGGAACGCCTCGATCGCGGCCGATCCGGTGTCGCCGCTGGTGGCGCCAACGATGGTGATCCGCTTGCCCGACCGCGACAGCGAGGCCTGGAACATCTGGCCGATCAGCTGCATGGCGAAATCTTTGAAAGCCAGCGTCGGACCGTGGAACAGTTCCAGCAGGAAATGGTTCGGCGCCATCTGGACCAAAGGCGCGCGGGCCGCATGGCCAAAGCCCGCATAGGCGGCGGCGATCAGCGACCGGAATTCATCGGCGGTAAAGGTTTCCCCGATGAACGGGAACATGACGTCAAAGGCGATCTCTTCATAGCTTTTACCTGCCATTGCCGCGATCTGGTCTTTGGTCAGGACCGGCACGGATTCCGGCACATATAGCCCGCCATCGCGGGCCAAGCCGGTCATCATTGCCTCTTCAAAGCTCAGGGCGGGGGCCTGACCCCGTGTCGAGATATAGCGCATCCGTTATCAGTCCTTTCGGCGCAGTATTCGGGCGACCCAATAGCCAGACATGACAGCCCAGACAGCCGCCAAAAGCGCCCAAGTGATCGCATATTCGCGGTGATCGTTCTTGATCCCCGAAGTGTCAACCGGCGCTGGCGTCAAACGCGGGTCATATTCCGACGCAGCCCGCAAAACGACCAACAAAGGTTCGGTATTCAGGGCCTCGGCCATGGCGGGGACATCGCGGGCGAACCAGATATTCTTGGCCAGATCGGGTTCCGGTGTCGACGAAGTCTTGTCGTCGGGCCACAACAGATTGCCCTGCGCCTCGATCGCGGTGGTCATCGGGGCGCTGTCGTCCATCAGGGGCAGGATCCCCTGATCCAGCATCACGCGCCGGCCATCATCCGTCACAAAAGCGGAAATCACCCGATATCCAGTGCCGCCAACAGTGCCTGAGGACAGAACATGGATTTCCTGCCCTGTCGGGGTCCCGCGCAAATCAACGGCAAGGTATTCGTCGCTTGCTTCGGTCGCGCTGGCGGGCAGTGGAACAGGGGCTGCGCTGATCTTGGCGTCGATCTGGTCAAGGATGCTCCGCTTCCAGTCCAGCCGCTGCAATTGCCACAGGCACAGGCTGACGAGGATGCCAACGCCGACCAGACCCATTAAGACCGGAAAGATTATGCGGCGCACGGGTGACCCCTTTTCAAATCAAAACGCGCAAGGGCAGAACCCTTGCGCGCTTGTTTTCCATTCTGGCAAGGGGGTCAAGACCCTCTTGCGGCAATCGGGGGTTTACTGGCCCCAGATATAGACAGCGGCAAAGAGGAACAGCCAGACCACGTCCACAAAGTGCCAGTACCAAGCGGCGGCTTCGAAGCCGACGTGCTTTTCAGGGGTAAAGTGGCCGCGATAGACGCGCATCAGGCAGACGAACAGGAAGATGGTGCCGATGAACACATGGAAGCCGTGGAAACCGGTCGCCATAAAGAAGTTCGCGCCATAGATATTGCCCGAGAAGCCAAAGGCTGCGTGGCTATATTCATAGACTTGGAACACAGTGAACAAAGCGCCCAGAGCGATGGCAAGAAGCAGGCCCTGCTTGATGTCTTTGCGGTTATTTTCGTGGACCAGCGCATGGTGTGCCCAAGTCGCGGCAGCACCCGAACACAGCAGGATCAGCGTGTTGATCAGCGGCAGGTGCCAAGGATCAAAGGTTTCGATCCAGCCGGCGGCCAGACGCCGTCAACCTGGGGCGACAGCGGGCCCATCGGATACATGGCGTGTTTGAAGAACGACCAGAACCATGCGGCAAAGAACATGACTTCGGACATGATGAACATGATAAAGCCATAACGCAGACCGATCCGAACGACCGGTGTATGGTCTACGCCGCCTTCGCCTTCGCGAACGACCTCGGACCACCAAGCGAACATGGTGTAAAGAACGCCCAAAAGCCCCGCGAGGAACATATAGGGCATGGACGAGTCATGCATCCAAAGCACGGCGCCAAAGAGCATGATAAAGGCAAAAAGCCCACCGGCCAGCGGCCAGATCGACGGCGGAAGAATGTGGTAGTCGTGGTTTTTTTCGTGGGCCATGTCGGTCGTTCCCTGCGGATTGGTCGTTAGTTAAGTTCTATGGCGTTAGTTGCCGGAATTGTCAAAGCCGCCTGCTGTTGTTCTTCGGGCAGGTCGATCTGGTAGAAAGTGTAGCTTAGCGTAATCGAGTGGACGAATTTGCCTTCGGCATCTTCGACAATCGCCGGATCAACGAAAAAGCTGACGGGCATTTGCACGGTTTCGCCGGGCTGCAAAACCTGTTCGGTAAAGCAGAAGCATTCGATCTTGTCGAAGAACACACCCGCCGCATAGGGTGACACGTTATAGGCCGCCTGCCCCGCGACCGGATGGTCGGTCGGGTTATGCGCTTCGTAAAAGGCCAGTGCCGTTTCCCCGATGCGCACAGTCATTTCGCGCTGCGCGGGTTTGAACACCCACGGCATATCGGGGTCGGTATTTGCGTCAAAACGGATCGTGATAGTCTGATCAAGGATGACATCCGACCCGACCTCGGCCACGCCGGTGGCTCCGCCAAATCCGGTCACACGGCAGAACCAGTCGTAGAACGGCACCGACGCATAGGCGAGGCCCAGCATCATGACCGGAACCACCACCAGCGCCGACGCGGTTTTTTGGATGTTGGTCAGTGCCTTCCATTTCGAAATCATTCCGATGCGCCCTCTGATTGGGTGGCAATGGGTTCGATCTCGGGGCGGACGACATGGTCAAACGCGGCAAATTTATTCGCGTCGCCCAGTTGCAGAACCTTTACCACGGTCAAGCCAAAAACAATCGCCACAAAGGCGATCAGGATCACCAAAAGACCATAGTTCCGGCCTTTGCGGCGTTCGTGTAGTTCGTGTTCAACCTTGATCGCCATTACCAGCCACCCATCCCATAAGGCGCAAGTGCGGCTTCGGCCATCAAGGCTGCAAAGTGCAGGAATAGATAGGCCAGCGATACTTTGAACGCGGTTTTTTCAATTTTGAACCCGTCGGCGTCGGCGGCATCGTTGTCACGCGCCCAAACGTCATAGCAGGATTTCAGGAACCACAGGTTCATGACAACCGCGACAGCCAGATAGATCGGCCCCCCGATCGAGGTAAAGGCGATCCCGATCGCGACCGGCACCAAGGCGATCATATAGCCGAGGATATGGTTCCGCGTGACCCGCGGGCCATGGGTTTCGGTCAGCATCGGCACGCCTGCGCGGCCATAGTCGGATTTGACGAACAGCGCGAGCGACCAGAAATGCGGCGGGGTCCACATAAAGATCAGGGCGAACATCAGGCAGGATTCGACGCTGATCCCGCCGGTTGCGATGGCCCAGCCAACCATGGGCGGAAAGGCCCCTGCGGCGCCACCAATCACGATGTTCTGCGGCGTGGCGCGTTTAAGCCACATCGAATAGACCACCGCGTAAAAGAAAATGGTAAAGGCCAGCAGACCGGCAGCCAACAGATTGGTCGCAAGCGCCAACAGGACCACCGAAAAGCCCGACAGCGCCAGACCGATGGCCAGCGCCTCGCCCGGCTGCACGCGACCCGAAGGAATCGGGCGCTTGGCTGTCCGCTTCATCACTTGGTCGATATCGGCATCCCACCACATGTTCAGCGCGCCCGAGGCCCCTGCCCCAACTGCGATGCACAGAATGCCAACAAAGGCGATGAACGGATGCACAGGCACTGGCGCAACCAGAAGGCCGACAAGTGCTGTGAAGACGACCAGCGACATCACACGGGGCTTGAGCAAGGCGAAATAGTCGCCCATCCCCGCTTCGCGCTCCATCGTGTTCAGGCTCATATCGGTCATTACAACTCCGGCGTATGGTGGGGCCATTGGCCCATCTGCGGTCGGGCTTGTTATGGTGTCGGGATGGGTCGCACCCTCTCCCGATGGACTTAGGCGGCACCGGCCCGATGGCCAGTGCCGTTATTTCAGACGTGATCAGACGCCGTGGTCGACTTTGGCAGCGGCCAGCCATTCGGCATAGGCGGCTTCGCTAACCACTTTGACAGTGATCGGCATATAGGCATGGTCCTTGCCGCACAGAGCCGAGCACTGGCCAAAATAGATGCCTTCGACTTCGGGCTTGAACCAGACCTGGTTGATACGGCCGGGGACCGCAGCCATGTGCACACCGAAGGCAGGAACCATAAAGCCGTGGATCACGTCGGCACCGGTCATTTCGATCACGATGGTTTTGCCAACCGGCAGAACCAGCGCGGTATCGGTCGCCAGTTTGAATTCAGCATCGGTATAGCCTGCTGCTGCAAGCTGGGCGCTGATGTCGGCGTTCAGGTTACCTTCGCCCGAACCGATCATGTAGCTGTCGAATGCCACACCGTCGTCGGGATATTCATAGTTCCAGTACCACTGGTTGCCGGTGACCTTGATGTTCAGATCGCCCTGCGGGATCTCGAGCTGCTTGAACAGCACGGGGAGAGAGAACGAACCGATGAAAACCAGAATGACGATCGGCAGAATGGTCCAAGCGATTTCAAGCGGCGAGTTGTGGGTGAAACCGGCGGCCTTGGGGTTGACGCGGCGGTTATAGCGCACAACGACATACGCCAACAAAAGCACCACGAAGGCGACGATAAACGTGATGATGACCAGGAGCAGACTGTCCAGCCAATGGATTTCATTGGCAAGCTCGGTCACGGCAGGCTGAAAGCCCATCCCTTGCGGCTGTGGTGCCCCGATGATTTCGAGATCCTGGTTAACGGCCTGCGCGCTGGCGGCGACGCCAGCAAAAAGAAGTCCGGCAGCCGCCGAAAGCTTGGTGACGAGGTTGGTCAGTCGCATGTCATACCCTGTTCTTGATGGCGCAGATGCGCCTGACGGACGCCGTCCTGCGATTTGCAGGGCGGAATCCCGTTGTATCCGATGCTGCATGTCACATATCCTGACGCACAACTCAAGAACTGCAATTGCGGCAAATGGCCACTTTTTGACGCAGATCATGTCCGCAGACAGGAAAATATCAGATGACCTCAGACCGTTTTCGCCCATTCGAGACAAATCTCGACCTTGATTCCGCGCTTTCGCTGCTGCGCGAGGCCACACATGGCGCCGACGACGGAGAGCTTTTTCTGGAACGCCGCCGCGCCGAGGTCCTGAGCCTTGATGACGGGCGGATCAAGACCGCGTCCTACGATGCCTCCGAAGGGTTCGGTTTGCGCGCGGTGCGGGGCGAAACCGCCGGATATGCCCATTCTACGACGATAGATGAACATAGTTTGCGCCGTGCGGTGGCGACTGCCCGCTTGGCCGTGGGCCAAGGCGACGGGACACTCGCCCCCGCGCCCAAGCCTACAAATGTCCGGCTTTATCCCGATGACGACCCGATCCAGCAGGCCGCCTTTCCGGTCAAAGTCGACCTTTTGCGCGAAATCGACGCCGTCGCCCGCGACATGGACCCACGTGTTATTCAGGTATCAGCGACCATCGCGGCCAGTTTGCAGGAAATTTTCATCCTCCGCCCCGATGGCCAGTTGGTTTCGGATATCCGGCCGATGTCGCGGATCAATGTTTCGGTGATTGTCGAAGAAAACGGCCGTCGCGAATCAGGTGGCCACGGCAGCGGCGGGCGCGAAGGGCTGTTGGGCCTGATGACCCGCGCCCATTGGGAACCGGCCTTGAAAGAGGCGCTGCGCATCGCCTTGGTAAATCTGGATGCCGAAGCCGCCCCTGCCGGTGTGATGGATGTGGTGCTGGGCAACGGCTGGCCCGGAATTCTGTTGCACGAGGCCGTGGGTCATGGGCTCGAAGGAGATTTCAACCGCAAAGGCACATCGGCCTTTGCCGGTTTGATGGGACAGCAGGTCGCGGCCAAAGGCGTGACCGTTCTGGACGATGGCACCATCCCCAACCGGCGCGGGTCGATCACCGTTGATGACGAAGGCACACCTTCGTCCAAGACGGTTCTGATCGAGGACGGAATTCTGGTCGGCTATATGCAAGACCGCCAGAACGCCCGCCTGATGGGGGTTGAACCGACAGGAAACGGACGTCGCGAAAGCTATGCCCATATCCCGATGCCGCGCATGACCAACACCTATATGCTGGCTGGCAACGCCGACCCCGCCAGCCTTGTGTCCGTCCTAAAGGACGGGATCTACGCCGTCGGCTTTGGCGGCGGGCAGGTCGATATCACCAACGGCAAATTCGTGTTCTCTTGCACCGAGGCCTATCGGGTCAAGAACGGCAAGATCGGCGCGCCGGTCAAAGGCGCGACCCTGATCGGCGACGGCCCTGCGGCGATGAAGCAGATCCGCGGTATCGGAAATGACATGGCTCTGGACCCCGGCATCGGGAACTGCGGCAAAGCCGGACAATGGGTGCCGGTGGGCGTGGGCCAGCCCAGCCTGTTGATCGGCGGGCTCACCGTAGGCGGTGCTGCGGCGTGATCTTCAGGACGTCCCCTATCCGCCAGGGTTTATGGAAACCCCTTCTGGGCGGCGCCCTGACGGTGCTGATCGCCGTGCCCCTGTGCGGGGCTTTGCTGTTGCTTGCCTCTCTGATTGCCAGAGCTGCCTTTGTGATCGAAGTAGAGACCGACCTGGCCTGGAATGTCGTCTCGGGCCTTGGATTGTACCTCCTGTTTTCGCCGTTGATCAGCATTGTCGGGGTTCTGGTCGCAACACCCTTTGCGGCCCTTGCAGCACGCAGAGGTTGGGCAGGACTGGGAACCGCAATGATGACGGCGGGGCTTTTGGGCGCTTTGGCCGGGCTTTTGGACGGCGGCGCGGAATCTCCGGCAATTGTCGGGGCGATCTCAGCGCTGTTTTCGATCCCGTACTGGCTTGGGGCACAGCTTTTTGCACCCGTCGCAGCAGACAGCCTCGAATGATTGTCCGATCCGCAGTCGCTGATGACTATGCCCCCCTCGCTGATCTTTTTGCCGACCTTTGGCATATCGCGCATCGCCATTGCGTGCCCGAGGACCTCGCCGCGCTGCGGACGCGGCCTGATTTTCTGCGGCGCCTTTACGGCTTCGGGAACGGGTTGATCGTTTTGGGCACGGAAGGGGCGCCAAAGGGCTTTGCGGCGATTGTGGGCAATGAGTTGGACCAGCTTTACGTCGCCCAAGACCTGTGGGGGGCCGGCGCCGCTGATACTCTGGTGCGGCATGCGCTTGACCGGATTGCGCGGGATGGCCACGACAATGCCATTCTAAAATGCAACCCCGGCAACCTGCGCGCCGCCGCTTATTACCGGAAATCCGGCTGGGCCGACGATGGCCTACAGGCTGTCACCGTCGACACGGCCAATGGCCCTTTCGTGATGGATTGCATCGTGTTTTCCAGACCGGCACAGCGATTGACTACCTGAGGCCGAAAATATTTTTCGGAACCGCTATTTTTCCTGTTCCGCTTTACGGGTGATTAACCATTGGCCCCTAGTTCTGTCTCTGCAACAGACGGAGCGCAGGATGACCGGAGAACACCCTTCTTCCACTCACCCCCTACTCCCACCCACCACGGAAGATGCCCGTTTCGATTGGCTTCGACTGTTGCGCTCGCGCCGGGTTGGCGTCACCACTTTCTATCGCCTCCTCAGCGAACACGGAACGGCACGGGCGGCCTTGGCCGCCCTGCCCGACCTTGCCCGATCTGCGGGCGTCACCGATTATTCAATTTGTCCCGAAGGCGTGATTGCCGCCGAACTGCGCGCCGCAC
>Ga0102812_10000357_pt1 | contig 33760 bp, 35 predicted proteins | sample ColrivemetaGS713_FD_79334 | JGI IMG/M metagenome (GOLD analysis project Ga0102812, IMG submission 79334) | Estuarine microbial communities from the Columbia River estuary - Flood tide ETM metaG S.713 | ecosystem: Environmental > Aquatic > Marine > Intertidal zone > Estuary | place: USA...
CCCGGGCATGAGCCGCAATCAGGATCGAATCTTCCATCACCCGGTCATAATTGATTGCCACAGGCACAAATACGACGTCCCTGCCATCAGGTTCGTATCCTTCCAGCACATACGTCAGCAAACCCAACTTGGGTGGCATGAGAGTTCCGGTCAGGCTCAGCCCGCCTTCTGGAAAAATGGCCTGTGCCACGCCACCCGCCGTCGCCATTTGAACGTATCGAGACAGCACCATCCGATAAAGCGTGCCGCGCGACCGACGCCTGATAAAATAGGCTCCCATGGACTTGATCAACCGCGACAGCGGCCACACCCGCGCCCATTCGCCAACGGCATAGGACAAGGCCGAAGCCTGTGCCGCCAGATATGTGACCAGAACATAGTCCATGTTGGAACGGTGGTTCATAATGAACACCACCGTTGCCTCCTTGGGGATGGACTGAATGATCTGATCATTCCGCGTGCCTGTCCGCACTCGGTAAAGCGCATTGGCCAGCCACCGGGCCACACGAATCCCAAAACTGAAGTAGGCAAAAGCGCTGAAACTGGGCACGATCTCGCGGGCATACCTGCGGGCGCGCTCAAAGCCGACGTTTTCAGGCACCCCATTTTCATGCGCATATTTGACAATCTCGCGCGTGACTTCAGGGTCGTAGATCAACCGTTGAATCATGTCATAGCGCCGCGCCAGCTTGAAAGGCTCGATCGGTCGGGTCAGTCGGGTGTTCAGCCTCGTGACTGCTTTTTGAAGCCTGCGCCGGAAAAACCATCGCACCGATGGAAACAGGAAATGCGAAGCAAACGTGACAGCAGCAAAAAGCACGATCAGAATAAAAAGCCAAAGCGGAAGCTGTACCACATGCGTCATGCAACCGACCCTCGCAGGGCTGGGCTTTCAGGACAACTGAGAAACGCGTTTGGCGTGGCGATAAGATCGAAATTCTCGCGCGCCTTCTGAGGAACGCAGACAGAGCAGATCGGGCATCGGGCGCTGTGCGCAGCTTTCTTGATCAGCTTGAATGGATAGCGCAAATCGGACTGGGGCTCCAACCCTCTTGATCTGGCGCAGACCCGGGTAATACGCTATGTTTGCCGCACTGCGGCGAATTGACATGGATACAAAATTCCACGTATGAACGTCCAGGCGCAATAAAGTTACGCAATCGATTCAAGTGAGGCCCGCAATGACCGAGACCCCCAAAGACCGCCCCTGGCTGATCCGGACATATGCAGGCCATTCAACTGCAGCCGCATCCAACGCGCTCTATCGTGCGAACCTGGCCAAAGGGCAGACCGGTCTTTCCGTGGCGTTCGATCTGCCCACTCAAACAGGTTATGACAGTGATCATATCCTGGCGCGTGGTGAAGTGGGCAAGGTCGGCGTACCGGTCAGCCATCTGGGCGATATGCGCACCTTGTTTCAGGATATCCCCCTGGACCAGATGAACACCTCGATGACGATCAACGCGACCGCCCCCTGGCTTCTGGCGCTTTACATTGCCGTCGCAGAAGAACAGGGCGCAGACGTCAGCGCGCTAAATGGCACAGTACAAAATGATCTGATCAAGGAATACCTGAGCCGCGGGACCTATATCTGCCCGCCCGCTCCCAGTCTCAGGATGATCGCGGATGTGGCCGAATATTGCTACACTCACGTTCCTAAATGGAACCCGATGAATGTGTGTTCCTACCACCTGCAGGAAGCGGGCGCGACACCCGAGCAGGAATTGGCTTTTGCCCTGGCAACGGCGACCGCTGTTCTGGACGCGTTGAAACCACGTGTTGACCCATCTGATTTCCCGGCCCTTGTCGGGCGCATTTCGTTCTTTGTGAACGCAGGCATCCGCTTCGTGACCGAGATGTGCAAGATGCGCGCATTTGTCGATCTCTGGGACGAGATTTGCGAAGACCGCTACGGCGTGGCGGACCCGAAGTACCGCCGCTTCCGCTATGGGGTGCAGGTCAATAGTCTGGGACTGACCGAACAGCAGCCCGAAAACAACGTCTACCGTATCCTGATCGAAATGCTGGCCGTGACACTGTCCAAGAAGGCGCGCGCGCGCGCTGTCCAGCTTCCGGCCTGGAACGAAGCACTTGGACTGCCGCGTCCATGGGACCAGCAATGGTCTATGCGGATGCAACAAATTCTGGCCTATGAAACGGACCTGCTTGAATTCGATGACCTGTTTGATGGCAACCCAGCCGTGGACGCGAAGGTCGAGGCGCTCAAGAACGGTGCGCGGGCAGAACTTGCGAACCTTGATGGCATGGGCGGCGCCATCTCGGCGATTGATTACATGAAAGGCCGACTGGTCGAGAGCAACTCCGATCGCCTCAACAGAATTGAATCCGGTGAAACGATCGTTGTCGGCGTCAACAAATGGCAAAAGGGCGAACCATCGCCTCTGATGACCGGTGATGGCGGGATCATGGTGGTTGACCCTGCCGTTGAGGCCGAGCAAATCGGCCGCTTGAATACCTGGCGCGCTGAACGAGATAACGCCGCTGTAGAGGCCGCCTTGGCCGATCTGCGTGCTGCTGCCGCGCAAGGGCGCAACGTGATGGAGCCTTCGATTGCAGCTGCCAAAGCCGGTGCAACAACTGGCGAATGGGCAGCCCAGATGCGCGCCGTTCATGGTGAGTACCGCGGTCCGACGGGTGTGTCTGGTGCCCGGTCAAACAAGACCGAAGGTCTGGACGATCTGCGCACCGCTGTGGATGCAGTAAGCGACCGGCTTGGGCGCCGTCTGAAGTTTCTGGTGGGCAAGCCGGGACTGGATGGCCACTCCAACGGCGCCGAACAGATCGCAGTGCGCGCGCGCGACTGCGGCATGGACATCGCCTATGAAGGCATTCGTCTCACGCCATCGGAGATTGTCGCCGCAGCACAGGAAGATCAGGCCCATGTAGTAGGTCTGTCAATTCTATCAGGCTCGCACGTTCCGCTGGTCGAGGACCTGATGACGCAGATGCGCGCGGCAGGACTTGGACATGTTCCGGTCATTGTTGGTGGCATCATCCCCGATGACGATGCTGACCGGTTGCGGGCTATGGGCGTTTCGCGGGTCTATACACCCAAGGATTTTGAGCTGAACACGATCATGCTGGACATCGTGACGCTGGTAGATCCGCAGGCGGTGGCCGCACAGTAGCTTTACACTTGTCCCTGCGGGGTCGGGCAGGCTAATTGGCCCGATACCAGATCGTAAGGAGCCCCTCGCCATGACCGTCCACATTGGAGCCGCACCAGGCCAGATTGCCGAAACCGTCTTGATGCCAGGCGATCCTTATCGCGCGAAATGGGCGGCTGAAACGTTCCTGGAAGGTGCAGAGCTGGTAAACGAGGTCAGGGGCATGCTGGGATATACCGGCAACTGGCGGGGCCACACTGTAACCATCCAAGGCTCGGGCATGGGCATGCCGAGCCTTGCAATTTATGCCAACGAACTGATCACAGCATATGGCGCGCAGACATTGATCCGGATCGGTTCCTGCGGCGCGATGCAGCCGCACGTGCAGATTCGCGACGTGATCATCGCCATGACTGCCAGCACCATCACATCGCCATCGTCAGGGATATTTCGTGAACTGAATTTTGCGCCCTGTGCAGATTATGGCCTGTTGGCCGCGGCGGTGAAGGCAGCAGAGGGAAAAGGGTCAAAAACCCATGTCGGAGGTATCTATTCGTCGGACGTATTTTATGCGGAACGTGCAGATCTGGATGAACAGATGGTGCGACATGGCATTCTGGGGGTAGAGATGGAAGCCGCCGAGCTTTATGCAATTGCGGCCCGCCACAAACGCCGCGCATTGGCAGTGCTGACGGTCAGCGATCACTTGCAGACTGGAGAGGCGCTGCCCGCCAAAGACCGCGAGCGCAGTTTTGGCGATATGGTCGAGATCGCACTGGAAGCCGCGTTTCCCGACGCCTGAGCGCAGACCGGCCTTTCTTCAAAGATAATTGCCTCCGGCGGGGATATTTGTTCCCCAGAGAAGATCAGGCACCGTGCGAACGGTCGTAGGCGCTTGGATCGGGTGGCTGCCAATTTGCCAGGTTTTCCGGGAGCGGTGCAAAGATTTCGACCAGCAACGGGTGGCAAGTCACCGTGTCACTGGAATGCTCCGACCCACAATCGCCACCGGGACAGGCGCTCAGTGCACCCAGCAGATCGATCTCGGCGAAGATATCGAGATGATCACCCGGACGCACCGGGGACGCTTTCATGAAATACTGACCGGTGTCACGCGTGAACCCGGTACACATGAAGACATTCAGAACGTCATGAATGTGCGGCTCTGCCTCGCTCAGCGAGATATTCTTGAATGACGCAAGTGCGCGCGTCAGGTTGGAGTGACAGCAGTAGTGGTATTGTCCGCCCTGAGACAAAAGTGCGTGCGTGTAGGGATCGCAGCGTGTGCCAATAACGTCGTGCACCGACCCGCCATACCTGTCGATCCCGTACCAAGCCAATGTATCCTCGATCACGGTCGCCATCGGTCGCAAGGACGGCAGGCTGCTCCACAGGCGGTCCCCGGTTGTCACGTGAGTGCCATGCAGGGCGCGTGTCTTTCCCGAGAAGAAGCGCTCCGAGAGGTCGAGCGCATTCCAGAGGTTCAGATCACCGACCTGCGGCCCTTCAACAGATGTGATACGAAAGACGTGGCCGGCCGGAACCTGAAAGCATTTTGCATCACGCGGTGGCACCAGGATTTCGTCGGTCTTCGTCATACCTTCAAGCAGGCTTTGGTAAAGACCCATGTCTGGCTGCGGCAACGTGTCGACAGGATAGCAGATCACGGGCGGAACAGACCGGCGGGCGGCGGCATCGGCGGGTTCAGTCATAATGTGGCTCCTGATGCCTTTATGGATTGCACCGAACATTGCCTGTTTGTGTTGATCCGTAAAGGGGCGTTGACCGCCATCTCCTTCGGCGCAAGAGTGGGGCCTATCATGTACGATGGGAGGCACCGATGCGCGGATTGATTGCGGGATTGATCATGGCCGCTTTGTCAGGCCTGCAGACATATGCGCAGGACAGCGGCTGGGGCGACCTTGACGCGTTGCTCCTGTCAACGCTGTCACCGGCAGGTCAGATGGAGGCGGCCTTCTGGATGCCGGACAGCGCCGATCCGATTGCGGCGCGCGTTGCACTTGCAGTGGCCTACGTGTCTCCGGAAGGGATCAATACGCCTGCATCCATCAATATTCACGCCGGTGTTTATGAAAAGCGATCACAGGGATGGGTCCAGACGCATCCGGTGAGGGGCTTGTTCGGAACAAGCCCGCGCGATGTGCTGTATGTGGGCGACCGCATCGAAGTCACGATGACAGTCCCGGGACCGAATGATCCACGATGCTGTCCCACAGAAACCGCACGGTTTTCAATTCTGCGCACCACTGGCGATGCTCTGCGCACAAGGTGACACGGTCAACGCTGGTTTGCCTTGCAAGCCTGCGGCGGCCCGTCTGTGGATGTAAACGCTTCGGCGCCACAGGTGGCGCATTGGTATTTACGCAGCGCCCCACGATCACCTGAGCGATCCGCCCGCCACCGACAGCGTTTCGTTTCACCAAAACGGCGGGAGAACAACACGACAAGAACAAAAGCGACCAACAAACCCAGAAGTATATGCATTAATCAGATCCATAGATGGCCCGCGAGACCGAGAGCAAACCCTGCAATCGCACCCAATGGCGGAGCGAAGCTGCGTTCAAGCGGAATCTGCGGGGCGATGTCCTGAAACATCAGATAGAGAATGCCTCCGGAAGCGGCCATCATGACAGCACCCAAGTGCGGATCCGCCCAATTCGGCAGCATCAACCCGGCAAATGCTGCCAAAGGCCCAAGCGGTACCATCAAAACAAAAAGGCCCAGAAGTCGGCGGGAATTGCGACCGGAATCGGTGTTGAGCTCGCGCATTGCGTTGAAGGATTCAGGGAGGTTTTGCAGCGCAATCAGCATGGCAACCAAAACAGCCGCCTCATAAGAACCGGAAATCAGCGCCCCAAGAGCCAGAGCTTCGGGCAGGTAATCCAGCATCATCGCAAGGAACTGTGCCGCCTGACCGCCCCGCGTCGCCAACTGCTGATCCATGACCGCAAACGCGATTGCACCGAACGCAAACCACCACAATGCGGCGCCTGGCGACAGGCGATCAAGCCCTTCGGGCAGCAACACAAGTGCCACAGCTGCAAGCAATGCACCGGCCCCGAAGGCAATTATAGAATGACGCGCCTCCGTCTCCATCCAGAGCGGCAGAACATGCGCGTGCAAAAGGGCGAGCGCAGCCCCGATCGGTATCGTCAGACCCGCAAGCGTCGCCAGCACCAGCGCCGGTATCAACGCGTCAGTCATGTCTGCATCAAACGGTCCGTTCGACCATCATCTTTTTGATATTCGCAATCGCCGCAGCCGGGTTAAGCCCTTTGGGACAGGTCTTGGCGCAGTTCATGATCGTGTGACAACGATAGAGCTTGAACGGGTCTTCAAGGTCGTCCAGGCGCTCACCAGTTGCTTCATCCCGGCTGTCGATCACCCAGCGATACGCATGCAAGAGTGCGGCGGGGCCGAGGTATCGGTCGCCATTCCACCAATAGCTGGGGCAGGATGTCGAACAGCAAGCACACATTACGCATTCGTAGAGCCCGTCAAGCTTTTCGCGGTCCTCTGTGGATTGGCGCCACTCCTTGGCAGGGCGGTTCGTTTTCGTCTCAAGCCAAGGCATGATGCTGGCGTGCTGCGCGTAGAAATGGGTCAGGTCCGGGATCAAGTCCTTGACCACAGGCATGTGCGGCAACGGATAGATCCGGACATCGCCTTTGATTTCATCCATGCCATAGATGCAGGCCAGCGTGTTGATTCCGTCAATGTTCATGGCACAGGACCCGCAGATGCCTTCGCGGCAGGACCTGCGAAAGGTCAGCGTCGGGTCGATCTCGTTTTTAATCTTGATCAACGCGTCCAGGATCATCGGGCCACAGGTATCCATGTCCACAAAGTATGTATCGACGCGCGGATTTTGCCCATCATCCGGATTCCATCGGTAAATCGAAAATTTGCGCAGGTTCGTGGCGCCTTCTGGTTTGGGCCAGGTCTTGCCCTTGGTCATGCGCGAGTTCTTCGGAAGGGTCAGTTGCACCATGGGGTATTCTCCTGGGTCTAAATCGTCATGCCGAGAGACGCAGCAGCAGCGGACAGGCAATTTGCCCCTGCGGGTCTCACGAGGATACTGCGGATTGTCTGGGCCGTACCTGTGTCCACACCAGCTATGGCATCGCCGGCCAGTGCGTTCACTTCGTCGACGGTGGCCGTTTCGATTGCACAGTTGGCGGCGGCTTCTGTCAACTCTTTGGGGATCTCTGGGATCAAGGTAAAGACAGTCTCGATGGCAACCCTTTTGGCAGGCACGCGCGCCGCTTCATTCGTCGCCGTCTGGACCTGCACGCAGGCCGCCATCACCAAGAAAAGTGGTATCAATGCCAATCGTTTCATATCACGTCCGTCCTGCAATACCGGATGAGCGGCCTGTGTTGATCTGTGAAAAAGCGTGATCCATCGATCAGAACGTCCGTTGCTTGGGAGCGATCTTTTTCGGGTCGATGCCGCCGTCGTTGTGGCTGGTGAGGGGCTGTGTGTGAACCCCGCGATACCCCAGGGACGCCTTGTTGCCCTTGAACCAGATCAGCGAATGTTTGCGCCAATTATCATCATCACGGTTCGGGAAATCTTCATGCGCATGAGCACCACGACTTTCCTTGCGTGCCTCGGCGGCAGTAATTGTCGCGACCGCGTTGGGGATCAGGTTTGCCAGTTCAAGTGTTTCCATGAGGTCCGAATTCCACACCAGCGACCGATCGGTCACTCCGATATCTGCCCATTTTCCGGCAACGTCATCCATCGATTTCTTGCCTTCGGCCAATGTGTCATTCGCGCGGAATACGGCCGCGTCCTTCTGCATTGTTTGCTGCATCTCGAGACGCAATTCCGCCGTAGGTGTATGACCTTTGGCGTAGCGGGTATTGTCGAACCGGTCGAGTGCTGCCTGCACCGATTTGGGGTTTGGCGTCGGCACTGCACTGTCACGATCCACGATCTTGCCCGCACGAATTGCGGCGGCCCTGCCAAATACCACCAGATCAATCAGCGAGTTGGAGCCGAGACGGTTCGCACCATGTACAGAGGCGCAGCCCGCCTCGCCCACAGCCATCAGACCCGGTGACACACGGTCGGGATCGGACTTTGTCGGGGCCAGAACCTCGCCCCAATAGTTCGTGGGTATGCCGCCCATATTGTAGTGTACGGTTGGCAGAACAGGGATTGGTTCCTTGTTTACATTGACACCCGCAAAAACCCGCGCGCTTTCAGAAATACCTGGCAGGCGTAGTTTCAACGTCTCCGGCGGCAGGTGATTGAGGTTGAGGTGAATGTGATCGCCATTCTTGCCCACACCACGGCCTTCGCGGATTTCCATTGTCATGCAACGGCTTACATAATCACGCGGTGCCAGATCCTTGTAATTTGGCGCATAGCGTTCCATGAACCGCTCGCCTTCGGAATTGGTCAGATAACCACCTTCACCACGCGCACCTTCGGTGATCAGGCAACCGGCACCATAGATACCGGTGGGGTGAAACTGTACGAATTCCATATCCTGAAGCGGCAGTCCCGCGCGCGCCGTCATACCACCACCATCGCCGGTACACGTATGCGCAGAAGTGGCAGAGAAATAGGCGCGGCCATAACCGCCAGTCGCCAGAACAACCATCTTGGACGCGAACAGATGCAGCGTGCCGTCGTCTAGCTTCCAGCACAGAACCCCTTGGCAAGTGCCGTCTTCGGACATGATCAGGTCGATGGCAAAGTATTCGATATAAAATTCGGCCTTTTGCTTGAGGCTTTGGCCATAAAGGGTGTGCAAAATGGCGTGACCGGTGCGGTCCGCGGCGGCACAGGTACGCTGCACTGCGGGGCCTTCGCCGAATTCGGTGGTGTGCCCTCCGAACGGGCGCTGGTAAATCTTGCCCTCTTCTGTCCGGCTGAAAGGAACACCATAATGTTCCAGCTCGTAGACTGCTTTGGGCGCTTCGCGAGCCAGATATTCCATGGCGTCCGTGTCACCCAGCCAATCCGATCCTTTGACCGTGTCATACATATGCCATTGCCAGTTATCGGGGCCCATGTTGGCCAGACTTGCCGCGATACCGCCTTGTGCTGCGACAGTGTGCGACCGCGTCGGAAACACTTTCGAGATACAAGCTGTCCGCAGCCCTTGTTCGGCCATGCCAAGGGTCGCGCGCAGTCCGGCACCACCGGCACCCACCACAACCACGTCATACTCGTGGGTTTCGTATTCATATGCAGCCATGGGTGCGTCCCCTCGGGTTATGGATCAAAGGGCCAGGCGGATCAGGGCATACAGCCCGACCGCCATGGCCGCGTAAGACAGGCAAGCCATCACGATGATGGCGATTTTCTGCGCCAGACCGTGGACATAGTCCTCGATCAAAGTCTGCACACCGCCGCGAAAGTGGTGAAAGCTGACGATGATCGTAAGGGCGGCCACGATGGCAGGGAAAGGGCGGGCGAAATACGCCGTGACCACATCGTAGGGTTCACCCAGCATCGGGCCAAAGGTAAAGATGAAAAGCGGGATCAACACCAAAAGTGCCGCTGCACTCAGCGTCATGGACCAGTGGTGCGCCGTGCCCGATTTCGCAGAACCCATGCCCGTCGCGCGTTTGCGGTCTGTCAGATAGCTCATGTTACCGCTCCTCAGATGATCGCTATTGTCAGGATGGTCAGAAACACCGAACCGCCGATACAGGCCCAGCCCAGCTTTTCCGCCGTCGGGATATCAAGACCATATCCCTGATCCCATACCAGATGCCGCAGACCTGCCAGAGTGTGATACCACAACCCCCAGAGCGACAGCGTCATGACCAGATCGCCAAACCAACTGGTCAGCACACCATCGGCAAAAGCGAAATACTCTGCCGAGGTCGCAGCCGCGAGAAACCACCACACCACAAGCAAAGCCGAGATCAGTATCGCGTTCCCGGTTATCCGAGTCAGGATAGACGTCATAGATGTCAGTTGCGGGCGATAAATCGTCAGATGCGGTGACAGCGGGCGATTGCCCCGATTCACATCAGCCATGAAAGATTCCTTTTGTTCCCTGCGTTCTTTTTAGCGGTTCTTTCAGCCATGTCACGCATCTGCACGGGTTGTAAGCGCGGTTAATTGGCGCATTAGACCGGTTTCCCAGCTTTGTGATCACGACACTGACTTTATGATCACGTTTTTCAAGCCAGAGCGCAATGATGCAGGCGGCTGAAATGGCTATACATTCGCCATCTGTCAGCGCAGCGCGGGCAGTGCGCTCAACTGACGGGTTGTCTCGCGCTGCAATTTTCGTCTGATTTGCGCCGGATAATCCTCAAACCCGTTGGCGGTGATCACAAACGCGCCCTCGCCGATGATCAAGTTCTCGAAAAACCATGCCGTCAAGTCGGCGTCGTCCGTTTCAATGGCCAGCGCATTGACCGTTATATTGGCCGCGCGCAGGGAAGAATGGACCTCTTTCGGCCAAATCCCTTCATTCGAAACGCCATCACCGGACACATCGATGACCTTGCGGCGACACTGCGGTACATCTGAAAACGCGTTGTATGCAACGCTTAACGCCTCTCCGATCGCGGTGGAATAGTTGCGCCAGATGCGAGGGTCTGTTTCGATCCGGTCGGCCAGCGACAGAACATCAGCTGCACTGCGTATCTGCACCCAAGGGATGGTCTGGCGCTGGCGCGAAGCTCCGGTCCATTGGATCAGCGTCACAGCCGCCTGCTGGTCAATCAGCGCATCAACGACAATTCCATTCCTCAACCCTGCGGCCAACCCTTGCATCTGGATGCCATATTCGCGTTCGTCCACCGAGCCGGATACATCGACCGCCAGCGCCAGCGCCAGATCACACGCGTGCGCAGTCGGTGCAACAAAGTTCAGGCAAAGGGTCAGAGCGCGCAGGAACATGCAGGTACTCTAGCGTGTAGCGCAGCAGTTGCACCTGACATTTCCGACACAACGACGGCCATCATGGAGTATGCTTCAGCCCAGCAAGCCCAGAACGAAGCCCGCAATCAACATACCGCCGATCAACAGGCTCAAACGCCACGGGGTTTGCACACCCGACTGCTCCTCGACCTGGCGTGGCACAACATATCCGGCGGCACCAAACGCGACCCCGGCCAGGGCCACGGCCAGTTTTGCCGATAGAATATCCTGGGCAATGGGGCCAAGCGACAAGGCCACTATCAGGATCGCACAAGACAGCATACCACCTGCAAGCGCACGATAGAGCCCCCGCAGGATCAACACCATATAGGGCGACAGCGTGGTACCTTCCTTGGCCAACATCTCGGCATGATAGGTCAGCGGTACAGGGCCGCGCCCATATTTCAGCGCGGATAAGACCAGCAGAACGGCTGCACAACAATTGAGAAGAATGGCCAGCGTCAACATGAAATCGATCCCTTCTGATATAGCCCAAGTCAGATCAGTACGCGGGTCATCACGCAAAAGCGCGTCACAACCATTCAGACTATGACAGGAAGTTACAGTGGAACCAGCGCCCAATAGTCCAGATCAAGCAGAACATCGGACACATATTTTCCATCGTCACCCTTGAGCTGAAACGGCGCGCCGCCCTTTGTCGCCACCAGTCGCAAGCGCAGCGCACCCACACCAGGCGCCGATGTTTCGGCCTTGTCCAGCACTTCTGACCAGGCCCGCACGGTATCACCGGCCAGACACGGATTGGCGTGCGCCCCACCATTCAACCCGACGACCATCTGCGCGTTGGCGAGACCGTTGAACGACAGCGCACGCGCCATGGAGATCACGTGCCCACCATATATCAAGCGGCTGCCGTCAGAACGTGCCGTCACATCAAAATGCACTTTGGCCGTGTTCTGCCAAAGCCGCGTGGCCATCATGTGCTCGGCCTCTTCGATCGTGACTCCATCTACGTGATCGATCTGTTCGCCAATGGCATAATCGGCCCAGCGGTGTGGCTCACCCGCCAGTTCGAAATCATAGGCGGTAAAATCCAGCCCCTTTGGGATCACCAATTGATCGGGCATCAGCGCGGCGGGGAGATCGGGCAAGACAGTCTCGGGCGCGGGTGCGTTCGTGTCGCGTTTGCGCACCATAACCCATCGCACGTATTCCAGCACAGCAGCACCATGCTGGTTCCAGCCCGTGGTACGCACATAGACGACTCCGGTTTTCCCATTGGAGTTTTGCTTCAGACCGATCACTTCGGATGTGGCCGTCAGCGTGTCACCCGGCCAAACCGGTTCCAACCAGCGGCCTTGCGCATAGCCAAGGTTTGCAACGGCATTCAGCGAAATATCCGGCACTGTTTTGCCAAAGACCACGTGGAAGGCGATCATGTCGTCCAGCGGACTGAACGGAAGACCCGACGCCTGTGCAAATACGTCTGATGAATAGAGAGCATGACGCGCCGGATAGAGCATATGATAGAGCGCTCGTTCTCCCACTTTTAGGGTACGCGGAACGGCGTGACGGATCACCTCGCCCACCCGGTAGTCCTCAAAAAAACGACCGTTATTCGTCTTTGGTGTGGCTTGCATCATCATTGCATCCCCAGTTTGACGCCAGGATGGTAAGACCCGTCCACTTCTTTCACCACGGCCTGACCACAGCGCATCACGCCTGCGGCGTGGTCCCACGTTTGCGTTGGGGAGCCGTGCAGCGCCCAGCCCTTGTTCAACGCCTCGGTAACCTTGTGACAAAAGGCGGAAGTATCCTCTTCCGAGAGGAACCGATATAGCTTCATGTAACCTCCGTCAGCCCGGGAAAGGCCAGTATCCCAGCCATGTATGGATGCCAGCAATAACTGCCAGCAAGATCACTGTGATAACAAGCAGCCGCAGTGTCGTTGCGCGGCCTGCGGTCGCTGGCGCGGTCCAGTCCGGTTCCGCACGATTGATCAGAATGACGGATCCCACTGCCCAGGCCAGCAAGCCGCCGAACAACACCACGGATGCCAGATCACCGTTCACCAGCAAATGCGCAAATGCCCAGATTTTCACCGCAGTAAGTTGAGGGTGACGTATCTTGTTGGCGGGCCAGACTTTGGCCCCTTTGGCCATCGACGACCCGTAGACCCAAAGGGCGAGCACCATCAGTGCATTGTTCACATGGATCAGAAAGGTCGGCGGATACCAGACCTGAACCGGATCTGCCCACCGATATCCAAGTATCATCAGCACCAAGCCTGCAATGATCCCGATTGCCACGACGCCTTTTCCAGCATCACCCATAGCGCTGCGCTTTGCTGGCATAAGACGCTTGAAATAATGAGCGGCCACCCAAAGGATAAGACCGAGGATCAAAAGCAACATGGTAGATTACTCCGCGCTGAGGGCTGTAATTGCATCCATCTTTGACAGCGTTTCGCGAGCGGTTGCAACGTGAAGATTTTCCACAATTTTTCCGTCGACGACAGCAACGGCTTGTCCAGCGGCGATTGCAGCATCAAAAGCTGCGATCTGACGGCGGGCCAAATCGACCTCTTCTTGAGTGGGCGCGAATGCCAAATTGGCGACCGCTACCTGCGCCGGATGGATCAGCGTTTTGCCATCAAAACCCATGTCACGCCCCTGGTCGCATTCCGCTTTCAACCCGTCCTCGTCCAGATAGGCGTTGAACACTCCGTCGACGATCGCAACACCATGCGCTTTGGCTGCGAGAAGACACAGACCCAACCCCGTCATCAGTGGAAGCCGGTCAGCCCGAAACCGGGTTTGCAAATCCTTTGCCAGATCATTGGTGCCCATCACCATCCCCTGCAGCTTTGGGTGCGCGGCGATGAGAGTTGCATTCAGCATGCCCAATGGCGTCTCCATCATTGCCCAAATTGGTGTATCGCCGGTAATCTGCGCCAGCGCGTCCAGATCTCCGGGACCATTTACTTTTGGGAGCAAAATCGCGTCAGCACCCATCTGAGCCACGGCCCGCGCGTCTTCCACTCCCCAATCTGTTTCAAGCCCGTTGATCCGGACTATTTTCATGCGCGCGCCATACCCTCCCTGCGACAGGGCCTCGGCCAGCGTTGCGCGCGATGTCGTTTTTTCATCTGGGCTGACTGCATCCTCAAGATCGAAAATGATCGCATCCACAGCCAAAGTGCGCGCCTTTTCCAGCGCCCTGGGCTTTGAGCCAGGTATATAAAGGACACTTCGCAAAGGACGGGACAAAGATGGCATAACGGGCTCCTGCGGCAGATATACGTTCATTTCTTGCGCGGACAGGGCCATTTTTTATCACAAACTTCAAGGCCATTCCCGCCGCACCGCAGCAAAATTCAAAATCGAAGCGTTACCCGACCGCAGGGTTAACCAATACTTTAACGCTTTGCCCGACTGTAATCGACGTTGGCTTTGAACGGGCACACACTACGGAAAATCGCCGAAAGTGGAACCGAACCAAAGGCCAGCGCTGATCTTGAACCGGTGCCACCCGGTCATCACCGGGTACACAAGCATCCCGAGGATGACGATTGGTGCCGCCTTTTTTAAATGAAGGCAGACACGAATGACACGCAAATCCAAATTTCTGCATTTGGCGGCATTGACCGCCGCGGCTGCCTTGTACGCCGCTTCAACTACAGACGCATTGGCACAGGGTGGAAATTGCGCCTTGCGCGCTGCCGTTGTGAGCCGCCTGGCCGAAGCTTATGGAGAGACCCTTCAGTCCATGGGACTTGGCGCAAACAATGCCGTGATCGAGGTTTTTGCCTCGGGCGAAACCGGCACCTGGACCATCACTGTTACGACGCCCAATGGGGTGACCTGTCTGATTGCATCGGGGCAGTCGTACGAAGCAATTGCAGAGGCCCTGCCCGCAAAAGGCAACGATGCCTGATTTTTGTGTCTCGCCAAGCGTCAGTTCGTGCCGGGCGAGACACCGCCAACCGAAGGCCCACATGAGCCTTTATGTCAAAGCGTCCCAGATCAGCTTTACGCCTGTCACGCTAAGCAAGACATATGTGATCCCGAAAAAGAGCCGCTCAGGCACCATTCTATGCGCATGTACGCCCAGTGCGGCGCCGAGCAAAGCAAAAGGGGCCAACACCAAGTTGGCGATGCCGGTCTGGATGGTGAACATACCCAACGCGGCATATGGTATGAATTTGGCGATGTTGATTGCCCAAAAGACCAGGACAGTCGTTGCCTGAAACCGCGTCTTGTCGATGCGAAGCGACAGTAAATACACTGCGGCCGGTGGCCCACCGGCGTGACTTACGAAACTGGTGAAACCCGCTACAACGCCAGCCAGCGCCCCGGCCCACACCGGCATGACATGTTCTGCCGCCCGCACCCAACCGATCGCGCGGGCCGACTGCCACGCTACGAAACCAAGCGAAATTGCACCAATCAGAAACCGGAACACATTTGGATCGGCCACGGTGTACAAAGCGGCACCGAGCGCGACTCCCGGCAATCCCCCAAAGATCAATAACACGGCGGCGCGCTTGTCCCATTTGCCCCAATAGGGTCTCAGGGTGCTGACATCGATCAGCATCAGCATCGGAAGCATTACGCCCAAAGCCAGACCGGGTTCGATCACCAAAGCCAATACAGAAGACGCGGCAAAGGCGGCACCGGAGCCGAAGCCACCTTTTGAAATGCCCGCAAACATGACAGCTGGCCCGGCAATCAAAAAAAACATCAGGTCGAGCGTCAATGAACCACCTCTGGCATGGTCTTCACTTGTCGCTTTAGTTCACCGAACCTTCAAGCCCCCTCAAAAAACGGCATCTCACTGTCGCGGATCTGCATAGATTCACGTTCGGACCCATTTGGCACGCGATCACCTGGCCGCCTCTTTTGCCACAGGTCAGCACGCCGCCTTGCGCAGCCAGAGCGGATTGGTATAGCACAGGCGCAATTTCAACCGAACCCGGAGCAAACTCCCATGGCCAGACCCAAAATCGCGCTTATCGGCGCAGGTCAGATCGGCGGCACCCTTGCCCATCTGGCGGCCCTCAAGGAACTAGGGGATGTCGTTTTGTTCGACATCGCCGAAGGCACCCCCGAAGGTAAAGCGCTCGACATCGCAGAAAGCGGCCCTGCGGCCAAATTCGATGCGCGCATGTCAGGGACGCAATCGTACGCGGACATAGCAGGTGCGGATGTATGCATCGTGACGGCAGGTGTAGCGCGCAAACCCGGCATGAGCCGCGATGACCTGCTGGGCATCAACCTCAAGGTGATGAAGTCCGTCGGTGAAGGGATCGCAACCCACGCGCCGAACGCGTTTGTCATCTGCATCACCAACCCGCTGGATGCGATGGTATGGGCTTTGCGCGAATTCTCGGGCCTGCCGCATCATATGGTGTGCGGCATGGCAGGAGTTCTGGACTCAGCCCGCTTCCGCCACTTTCTGGCCGAAGAATTCAACGTCTCGATGCGGGACGTCACGGCGTTTGTTCTGGGCGGACACGGTGACACGATGGTGCCACTGGTGCGTTATTCCACGGTCGCGGGTATCCCGTTGCCGGATCTCGTCAGCATGGGCTGGACCAGTCAGGAAAAACTGGATGCAATCGTGCAGCGCACCAGAGACGGCGGCGCAGAAATCGTCGGCCTGCTGAAAACCGGCTCGGCCTTCTATGCGCCGGCGACTTCTGCGATCGAAATGGCAGAGTCGTTCCTGAAAGACCAGAAGCGCGTTCTGCCTTGCGCCGCGCATGTGGATGGCGCCTATGGGCTTAACGGGTTTTACGTCGGTGTTCCCACGGTGATCGGCGCAGGCGGCATCGAGCGCGTGGTCGAGATTTCGATGAACAAGGACGAGCAGGCGATGTTCGACAACTCCGTGAACGCTGTCAAAGGCCTCGTGGAAGCCTGCAAAGCAATCGACGGCGCGCTGGCCTGATCCGATCCGCTAGTGCTAGCCAGACGATCAAGGGCTGCCCTTTCACCAAGGGCAGCCCTTTTTTTGACACGCGGCAGAACCGTTATCGAATTTGTGGAAGCCCTGCGTCGAAGCCTGCGAAAACGAGTACGCAGATCGCAAGTAAAATCACTGTCCTCATTTACAAAACCTCACATTCACTGGTTACACGGCTGAAATTTCTAAAGTCCGAAATTAAGTGAGCGCCTCATTTCCGCCTTGATCAAGCCATAATGCGGCCATTTCTCGCCACACGAGAGGAAACACACTGTTTCCACCCCGACACTGCAAGCAATGATAGAAATAATGGCGTGCAGAGGGGATCGGCATTGGGCTTCACAGATGTGAGGCCATTATTTCATGCGCGAATCGTCAGAGGTTTGGTTGCTTGGCACCTCTTGTGATCACAGCATTTTGGGCTGTGATCACAAAATTGCAGATATCGGGCAAAAACGTGCAAAAGCTGTCGAATTCATTTTTCTGTAACCGCATGAAAGTCGTATACGCGGGATCAAGCAAAACGAAATCAAGACGGGACGGCAAATATGAACATCCACGAATATCAGGCGAAAGCACTTCTGCGCAGTTATGGTGCACCAGTTTCGGACGGTCGCGTCGTTTTGAAAGCCGAAGATGCAAAGACCGCTGCGAGCGCGCTTGATGGTCCATTGTGGGTGGTGAAGGCCCAAATCCACGCAGGCGGCCGTGGCAAGGGGAAGTTCAAGGAAGCCGATGCCGGTGAAAAAGGCGGAGTGCGTCTGACCAAATCTGTCGAAGAAGCAGCACAAGAAGCAAAGAAGATGTTGGGCCGCACGCTGGTCACTCATCAGACGGGCCCCGCGGGCAAACAGGTCAATCGAATCTACATTGAAGACGGTTCCGGTATCGAAACCGAACTTTACCTCGCGCTGCTGGTTGATCGCCAGACAAGCCGCGTCAGCTTTGTCTGCTCGACCGAAGGCGGCATGGACATTGAAGAAGTGGCAGCCGCGACGCCGGAAAAAATTCTGTCATTTTCTGTAGATCCGGCGACGGGGTATCAAGCGTTCCATGGTCGCAGAATTGCGTTTTCATTGGGCCTGGACGGCAAACAAGTTAAGCAATGCGTCGGTCTGATGGGCCTTCTCTACAAGGCGTTCATGGAAAAAGACATGGAAATGCTGGAGATCAACCCGCTGATCGTAACGGACAGTGGCGATCTGAAAGTGCTTGATGCAAAGGTCAGCTTTGACGGCAACGCGATGTACCGCCACGCGGATATTGCTGAGCTGCGCGATACCACCGAAGAAGATCCGAAGGAACTCGAAGCGTCCAAATACGATCTGAACTACATCGCACTGGACGGCGAAATCGGCTGTATGGTGAACGGCGCCGGATTGGCCATGGCAACCATGGACATCATTAAGCTCTATGGCGCAGAGCCTGCGAACTTTCTGGATGTGGGCGGTGGTGCAACCAAGGAAAAAGTTACCGAAGCCTTCAAGATCATCACCTCTGACCCTCAGGTCAAAGGGATACTGGTCAACATCTTTGGCGGCATTATGCGTTGCGATGTGATCGCCGAAGGCGTTGTCGCGGCTGTCAAAGAGGTAGGTCTCAAGGTGCCGCTTGTAGTGCGCCTCGAAGGCACCAACGTGCAGCAGGGCAAGGATATCATCAACAACTCTGGCCTGGACGTCATTGCGGCGGACAATCTCAAGGATGGCGCCCAGAAGATCGTCAAGGCGGTCAAGGGCTGAGTCATGCCCGGATTGCAGGCTATTCTCAGACCGCTAGTCCGCATCTGCGCAATGCAGAAGTCAGCCTGCATTGCGGTCACCATCTGATGCTGCGAACGGCGCCATATCGTCCTTGTCCGGTCTGCGGCAGTATGACCTGCACGCCGGAAAAAGCATACTCGCGCGATACTTGGCAGATTGTGACCTGTGACAACTGCAAAATGACGTACCTGCGCAACCCCGTTGCTAATGAGGCTCTGGGACAGGGCGATGACCGGGAAAAAACATTTGTCGCCAACGGCGAGATATCAAAAGGGCCCACATCGCTCAGCCTAATGATCAGCAATTTACTTCAAAGGTTTGGCCTGACCCATCGCGACAAACATGACCAGTTTCGGACCTGGTTCAAGGACGGAAAGGTTCTGGATGTTGGCTGCGGTCCTGGTGGGCGGATCCGGTCACCTATGACCCCGTTCGGCATCGAACTTTCGCGCAGCTTGTATGAAAAAGCTGACAAGATGATGCGCACCCAGGGTGGATATTGTCTGCATGGCGCTGGCGCCGAGGCCATTGAAAAATTCGAAGCATCCTTTTTCAGCGGCATCGTGATGCATTCCTATCTTGAACGTGAAACGAATGTTTCGAGGGTTTTGAAAGGCGCGCATCGCACGCTCAAGGATGATGGATTGGTTTATGTGCGGGTCCCGAACTACGGCTCGCTGAACCGGCGCATGATCGGGCCTAAATGGGGCGGCTTTCGGTATCCCGACCACGTCAATTACTTCACGTTGAAGTCCCTGACACAGGCTGCGCGCAGTGCCGGGTTTTTCACTCGTGTGGTCAACAAGATTACGCTGCCCTTCGACGACTACCTTACCGTCCTGCTGAAGAAGGTCGCAACATGACTCGTTTTCAGTTGTGCAATCTGGCTTTTGGCGGTGCGCTGTTGGTCGTGCTGACCGCGGGTGCGTTGAAAGCCCAGCCCCAAAGCGAGGCAGCAGCACAAAACATGCAACGGGCCTCGGATTTGTGTTTGCGCGAATACTGCAACGCTGCCGCCTTGCCGCAAGCCTTTGTCGCAGCCAGTTTCAATCTGGCCCCCGGCCGAGACGTCGGCACATTCAATTTCGAGGCGCCCGGAGTCAGCGCTCTGTTTGTAACAGATCCCGCACAGGTTTATGGCACAGTACAATTCGAAGGTGCTGCACTTGCCATGGATAATGCCACGGGCTTGGCGTTGTCGAACCGGCTTTTTCCCGGCATGGGCCAGCCCGACGGACCGGAAGCACCGGTCGGCATGCCCGTTGGGTCGTTTGACGGTCTCTCAATTCTAGCCCCGCAGGGGCTGATCCGCATTTCTCGTGCTGCCGCAGGCAACAGCGGCGAATGTCTCAACGATGGCACGAGCGCCATCATCATCGTTATGTAAATCCGAAGGAACCGACATGGCTGTACTTATTGACGAAAACACCAAGGTAATCTGCCAGGGGCTAACCGGCTCACAGGGTACGTTTCACACTGAACAGGCCATAGCATATGGAACCAAAATGGTCGGCGGCGTGACGCCCGGAAAGGGAGGCCAGACGCATCTGGACCTGCCGGTGTTCAACTCCGTGCACGAGGCGCGCCATGTCACCGGTGCAAATGCCAGCGTTATCTACGTGCCACCACCTTTTGCCGCCGACAGCATCCTGGAAGCGATCGACGCCGAGATGGAACTGATCGTCTGCATCACCGAAGGGATCCCGGTACTGGACATGATGAGAGTGCAGCGTGCGCTTGAGGGCTCAAAATCGCGTCTGATCGGACCGAACTGCCCCGGTGTCATCACCCCCGACGCCTGCAAGATCGGCATCATGCCGGGCCATATTCACAAGCGGGGATCATGTGGTGTTGTCTCGCGCTCAGGCACGCTGACGTATGAAGCTGTAAAGCAGACAACCGATCTGGGCATGGGCCAGTCCACGGCAGTCGGCATCGGTGGCGACCCTATCAAAGGCACCGAACACATTGACGTGCTGGAAATGTTTCTGGCCGATCCGGAAACAACTTCGATCATCATGATCGGTGAAATCGGCGGTTCCGCCGAAGAGGAAGCGGCGCAATTTCTGGCCGATGAAAAGAAAAAGGGCCGCTGGAAGCCTACAGCCGGCTTCATCGCAGGACGCACTGCCCCTCCGGGCCGCCGTATGGGCCATGCGGGCGCAATCGTCGCGGGTGGTAAAGGCGACGCGGAAAGCAAGATCGAAGCCATGCGTGCAGCAGGCATCGTGGTCGCCGACAGCCCTGCAACGCTGGGCGAAGCTGTGTTGGAAGCGATAGCAAAGGGGTGATGGGTTTCAAAAGCTAAGGTAGAAACCATGGGTGCAAATAATGACGGCGGCCTTTCTAAAGAAGAGCTGTACCAAATCAAGGGAAGCGGTTTCGACCGCTTATCTGCTTGCGACGGCAGTCGCGTGGCTTCCATAAAGGCCGTCAAAATTTTTTTGGGCGCCCCGGATAGCTTCGAACATATCAAAACGCGCGCTACTCCGGTTTCAAGTAGCGGAACCCATTCCGTTTTCATGGAGTACCGGGATCCAAACGGTTTCGGTGGAATGAACGTAGGAACAGCAACCGGTTCATATCGAAACTTAGACTGCTCACACACAATCCTGTCCATCGAATAGGAGCACCACCCAATGACCGACCATCCCGCAAACGACCAGTTTCACGCGTCCTCCTTCATGCAGGGCCACAACGCGGAATATCTGGAACAGATGTATGCCCGCTACGCCAATGACCCGAATGCGGTCGATGAAGCCTGGCAGGCGTTTTTCAAGGCGATGGGCGATGACGAGGTATCCGTCAAACGCGACGCTGCGGGGCCATCATGGGCGCGGAGCGACTGGCCGCCGATGCCGTTTGATGACCTGACCCAAGCCCTGACGGGGGAATGGGCGCCCGAGCCCGAAGCCCGCGCGGCAGGCGACAAGATCAAGGCCAAGGCTGCCGAAAAGGGTATCGAAGTCAGCGACGACCAGATCAAACGTGCGGTGCTGGACAGCATCAGGGCGCTGATGATCATCAGGGCCTACCGGATCAGGGGCCATCTGGTGGCCGATCTCGACCCACTGGGTATGCGCGAAACCACGCCTCACCCCGAACTGGACCCGAAATCCTATGGCTTTACGCAAGCAGACATGGATCGTCCGATATTCATCGATAACGTGCTGGGGCTTCAAGTCGCGTCGATGCGCCAGATCATCGAGATCGTCAATCGTACCTACTGCGGCACCTTCGCCTTGCAGTACATGCATATTTCCAATCCCGAAGAGGCTGGCTGGCTCAAGGAGCGTATCGAAGGTCTGGGCAAGGAAATCCAGTTCACCCGCGAAGGCCGCAAGGCCATTCTGAACAAATTGGTAGAGGCCGAAGGATTCGAAAAATTCCTGCATGTGAAATACATGGGCACCAAGCGTTTTGGCCTCGACGGCGGCGAAAGCCTGATCCCCGCGATGGAGCAGATCATCAAACGCGGCGGCAACCTCGGCATCCGCGACATCGTCATCGGCATGCCGCACAGGGGCCGTCTTTCGGTTCTGGCCAACGTGATGATGAAACCCTACCGCGCCATTTTCAACGAATTCCAGGGCGGCAGCTTCAAGCCAGAGGATGTAGATGGCTCCGGCGATGTGAAATATCACCTTGGCGCGTCCTCTGACCGCGAATTCGACGGCAATACCGTACACCTGTCTTTGACCGCCAACCCAAGCCACCTGGAAGCGGTAAATCCTGTGGTCTTGGGCAAAGTGCGCGCCAAACAGGATCAATATGGCGACAAGACCCGCACGTCGGTCATGCCAATCCTTCTGCATGGCGATGCCGCTTTTGCGGGACAAGGCGTGGTTGCCGAATGTTTCGCCCTCTCCGGCCTGCGCGGTCACCGCGCCGGGGGAACGATGCACATCGTTGTGAACAACCAGATCGGTTTTACCACAGCCCCGCATTTCAGCCGCTCCAGCCCCTACCCCACCGACAACGCTCTGGTGGTCGAGGCTCCGATCTTTCACGTCAACGGCGATGATCCCGAAGCGGTGGTCCATGCCGCGAAAGTGGCCACCGAGTTCCGCCAGAAATTCCACAAGGACGTGGTGCTGGACATATTCTGCTATCGCAGGTTCGGTCACAACGAAGGCGACGAACCCATGTTCACCAACCCGGTGATGTACAAGCGGATCAAGAGGCAAAAGACCACGCTGACGCTCTACACCGAACGTCTGGTCAAGGATGGCCTCATCCCCGAAGGCGAAATCGAAGACATGAAAGCCGCCTTTCAGGCGCGCATGAACGAGGAATTCGAGGCGGGCAAAGACTACCGGCCAAACAAGGCCGACTGGCTGGACGGAAAATGGTCCCATCTCGATAAGATGAAAGAAAAGAAGTACCAGCGCGGCAAAACTTCCATCAAGACCGAAACGCTCTCCTCGGTCGGGCGCGCGCTGTGCACGCTGCCGGACGGGTTTCCGGCCCACAAAACCATTGAACGTCTGATGGAATCCAAACGCGAAATGTTCGACAGCGGTGAGGGCTTTGACTGGGCCACTGCGGAAGCACTGGCGTTTGGCTCATTGCTGACCGAAGGGTTTCCAGTACGACTGGCCGGGCAGGACAGCACCCGCGGCACCTTCTCGCACCGCCACTCCGGGATCATCAATCAGGACACCGAAGAACGCTACTACCCGCTCAACAACATTCGCGCGGGCCAGTCGCAGTACGAGGTGATCGACTCGATGCTGTCCGAATACGCGGTGCTGGGCTTTGAGTACGGCTATTCGCTGGCGGAACCGAATGCCCTGACCTTGTGGGAAGCGCAATTTGGTGATTTTGCCAACGGTGCTCAGATCATGTTCGACCAGTTCATCAGCTCCGGTGAAAGCAAATGGCTACGAATGTCCGGTCTGGTAGTTCTGCTGCCACACGGCTTCGAAGGTCAGGGACCGGAACATTCCTCCGCCCGACTGGAACGCTTTTTGCAGATGTGCGGACAAGACAACTGGATCGTGGCCAATTGCACCACACCCGCCAACTATTTCCACATCCTGCGCCGCCAGATTCACCGCAGTTTCCGCAAGCCGCTGATCCTGATGACGCCAAAATCCCTGCTACGCCATAAACTGGCCATCAGCAAAGCATCAGAGTTCACCACCGGTTCTTCCTTTCACCGCGTGTTGTGGGATGATGCACAACTTGGCAATTCGGACACCCAACTGGTTGCGGACGACAAGATCAAACGGGTGGTGATGTGTTCTGGCAAGGTCTACTATGACTTGTTGGAAGAACGCGACGCGCGGGGCATCGACGACATTTACCTGCTGCGGATCGAACAGTTCTATCCATTCCCGGCCCAGTCGGCAGTCAAGGAACTGGAACGTTTCAAGCAAGCCGAAGTGATCTGGTGCCAGGAAGAGCCCAAAAACCAAGGGGGATGGACCTTCATCGAACCAAACCTCGAATGGGTCCTGGGGCGCATCAAATCCAAATACCCGCGCCCGCGCTATGTTGGGCGGGCCACATCGGCCTCGCCTGCGACGGGTCTCGCATCTCAACACAAAGCACAACAAGCAGCACTCGTGAACGAAGCGCTGACCATCGAAGGAAAATAAACCATGAGCACCGAAGTCCGCGTTCCCACATTGGGCGAATCCGTTACAGAAGCGACTGTGGCCACTTGGTTCAAGAAACCCGGCGATACTGTCGCGGTCGATGAAATGCTCTGCGAACTGGAAACCGACAAAGTGACCGTCGAAGTGCCAAGCCCGGTTGCCGGAACCATGGGCGAGATTGTCGCCGCTGAAGGCGAAACCGTTGGCGTTGATGCCCTGCTCGCCACGATCAGCGAAGGGGCGGCAGCGTCCAAACCCGCCGGCGAGGCCAAGCCTGCAGCGGCAAAACCGACTGCCCCGAAATCATCCGGTGGAGCCTCCGTGGATGTCATGGTCCCCACATTGGGAGAAAGCGTAACCGAAGCGACCGTCAGCACCTGGTTCAAAAAGGTGGGCGATACCGTAGCGCAGGATGAAATGCTCTGCGAGCTTGAGACCGACAAGGTTTCAGTCGAAGTGCCAAGCCCCGCCGCCGGTATACTCACTGAAATTCTTGCGGCAGAAGGCAGCACCGTGGACGCCAGCGCCAAACTGGCCGTCATTGCATCAGGCGAAGGTGCGGCCGCCGCCCCGGCAGCTGCGACTACGGCGCAGGCCCCGGTTCAGGCTGCCGCTGTAGGCAAGGACGTAGAAGATGCGCCTTCTGCCAAGAAAGCCATGGCAGAGGCAGGGATAAGCCGCGATGCGGTGACAGGCACGGGCCGAGATGGCCGCGTGATGAAGGACGATGTCGCCCGAGCCGTGGCCGCAGGCTCCGCTGCGGCATCCGCACCTGCACCTGCAGTCGCAGCGCCGCGCGCGCCCGTCTCTGCTGATGACGCCAGCCGCGAAGAACGCGTCAAGATGACCCGTCTGAAACAAACAATGGCCCGCCGACTGAAAGAAGCGCAGAACGTGGCTGCCATGCTCACCACCTACAACGAGGTGGATATGTCCGCGATCATGGATTTGCGGAATGAATACAAGGATTTGTTCCTGAAAAAACATGGCGTCCGCATGGGCTTCATGTCGTTCTTCACCAAGGCCTGCGTGCACGCCCTGCGCGAAGTACCCGAGGTGAACGCCGAAATCGACGGCACCGATATCGTTTACAAGAACTACGTCCACATGGGCGTGGCCGCCGGTACGCCTACTGGCCTCGTGGTTCCAGTAATCCGCGACGTGCATGAGATGTCTTTTGCCGACATCGAAAAGGCAATCAACGAAAAAGGTGCACGCGCCCGCGACGGCAAGCTGTCCCTGGCAGAGATGCAGGGCGGCACCTTCACCATCTCCAATGGCGGTGTCTATGGCTCACTGATGACCGCCCCGATCCTGAACCCGCCGCAGTCCGGCATCCTGGGCATGGCCAAGATCATGGACCGACCGATCGCGCTGAACGGCCAGGTGGTAATCCGCCCCATGATGTACATCTCGCTCAGCTACGACCACCGCATCATCGACGGCAAAGGCGCGGTGACGTTCCTTGTCCGGGTGAAAGAGGCGCTGGAAGACCCGAGACGGTTGCTGATGGATTTGTGAGGCCCGAACAATGCATTCTGCGGTATCCCAACACGATGAGATCGAACGCATACGCATCACTGTTGTGACACCAACGAATGCAATCCTCGGATTTCTATCCATGGCCGCTTCCATTTGCGGTATATGCATCCTCATTCAACGTGCTTCAGTCGTCTGAAAAAGGAAAAACCATGACGGAAACAACTATCCTTGCCCTCTACGGCCTCCTCGTCGTCATTACGATTGTACTGCAAGCCTCCGGTGCCATGACACAACTCGGGATGGGATACCTTCTGTCCAGCCGGGACGAAGGTCGCACTGTAACCGGGATGTCCGGTCGGCTTGACAGGGCGCTGACGAACTCGGTGACAGCGATGGCTCTCTTTGCCCCTGCGATCCTGCTGCTGATCGCCACAAACAGCACCACCGCGCAAACGCTGCTGCTTGCCAAAGCGTTCCTGATCGGGCGTGTAATCTACCTGCCCGCCTATGTATTCGGCCTGATCGGTATCCGTACCGCCTCCTGGTCACTGGGCTTCATCGCAACGGCAATTCTCTATTTCCTCGCCCTATGACGACAGAACTTACCGTCCTCGCGCTCGCAGCCCTGCTGCAGATGGTTCAGTACGTCCTGATGTCGGTACCGGCCAACCTGGAACTCGGCCCTGCAAAAACCCTTGGGCCCCGCGATCCACAGCGTCTGGGTGGCGATATCAGGTCGCTGGTCTCGCCCCGGACAGGCAGGCTCATCCGCGCCCTAGACAATCACTTCGAGGCGCTGATCCTCTTCACGATTGCCGTGGTCGTTGTCACCCTGACTGGACAGTCCACACCCTTCACCAGTACCTGCGCCTGGATTTACATCATGGCCCGTGTGCTCTACATCCCCGCCTACGCGTTTGGGCTCACTCCCTGGCGATCGCTGATCTGGCTCGTCGGGCTCAGTGCGACACTGGCGATGCTGCTGGCGGCACTTCTCTGATGCTTCTCCGGGCTTCAAATATCCCGGGGGAGGCGCGCATGCGCCTGGGGCAGAGCCCCCTCTTACGTTCGTCATTCCAAAATCAAAGGACCTGACCCATGGCAAATTACGATGTTATCATCATCGGCTCCGGCCCCGGCGGCTATGTCTGCGCCATACGCTGCGCACAACTGGGCCTCAAGGTCGCCTGTGTCGAAGGGCGCGACACGCTCGGCGGCACATGCCTGAATGTCGGCTGTATCCCGTCCAAAGCATTGCTGCATGCCTCTCACATGCTGCATGAGGCGGAGCACAACTTCGCCGCCATGGGCCTCAAGGGCAAGACACCGACGGTGGATTGGACACAGATGCTGGCCTACAAACAGGACACCATCGACACCAACACCAAAGGCATTGCGTTTCTGTTCAAGAAGAACAAGGTCGATTGGCTCAAGGGATGGGGCACGATCCCTGCCGCTGGCAAGGTCAAGGTTGGCGACGACACCCATGAGGCAAAGCACATCATCGTGGCCACCGGCTCCGAGGCCGCGGCACTTCCGGGAGTCGATGTAGACGAAAAGATTGTCGTCACATCCACAGGCGCGTTGCAACTGGGCAAGATCCCGAAATCTCTTGTAGTGATCGGGGCAGGCGTGATCGGACTGGAACTCGGCTCCGTCTATGCGCGTCTGGGCAGCACTGTCACGGTCGTCGAATATCTGGATGTCATCACACCCGGAATGGACGGTGAAGTTCAGAAAACGTTCCAGCGGATGCTGAAAAAGCAAGGCCTCAATTTTATCATGGGCGCTGCGGTTCAAAAGACCGAGACCACCAAAACCAAAGCCAAAGTGACCTATACCCTGCGCAAGGACGACAGCGAACATGTGATCGACGCGGATGCCGTTCTGGTCGCCACCGGGCGCAAGCCCTTCACTGATGGCCTTGGCCTTGACGCGCTTGGCGTCGAAATGACCAAACGCGGTCAAATCGCGGTCAACGATCACTGGGAAACCAGCGTCAAAGGTATCTACGCCATTGGCGACGTCATCGAAGGCCCGATGCTGGCACACAAGGCCGAGGACGAAGGCATGGCCGTGGCAGAGGTCGTTGCGGGTAAACATGGTCATGTGAATTATGGTGTGATCCCTGGTGTGATCTACACCCACCCGGAGGTTGCCAACGTCGGCCAGACCGAAGAACAGCTGAAAGCGGCAGGCATTGCATACAAAGTGGGCAAATTCTCCTTCATGGGCAACGCGCGCGCCAAGGCAAATTTCTCCGGCGACGGGTTCGTCAAGATTCTGGCTGACAAGACCACCGACCGTATTCTGGGGGCGCATATCATCGGTCCGGGTGCCGGCGACCTGATCCACGAGGTCTGCGTGGCAATGGAGTTTGGCGCATCGGCACAGGACCTTGCGATGACCTGTCACGCACACCCGACCTATTCCGAAGCGGTGCGCGAAGCGGCACTCGCCTGTGGCGATGGCCCGATCCATATGTAAAAGCATCAGTCGGGCGTGTTCGGCACTTTTCGGCCGACCTTGAAACCGACACAGGCGGTCAGTGCGATGTACTTGCCCAGATTCTGGGAAGTACACGCGTTGATGCGTGCGATTGGGTTCGGCATGCGTGGAAAGGCGAGGATGCCCACGCCAGTATTTCCACTAGGCTACCACATACTTTCGGCGGCACGTGCGCCCCAGGCTGCATCATACTCTGCACCGCCTTCATCACCCTGACTGACTTCAGCCAGTATCTCGCCCACAGTCGGCAGGCCCGTACTGTCGTTTCTCGACCAGACGTCAGCGCGCAGGAGTGCACGGGCGCACTGCGTGTACACTTCCGCGATCCGGATCACGATCACCGTTGCCGGGACTTTGCTGCCTTTGGCAAACCGTTCGCGAAGCGCCACGTCAGATGTCAGCAGAGCTTGGCCATTCACCCGCACCACAGTGTTCGATCCGGAGATGACAAACAGGACTGACACCCGCCCGTCCTGAACAATGTTACGCAAGGAATCCAGGCGGTTGTTGCCGCGCCAGTCCGGCAAGGCCAGCGTTTGCGGATCAAGTTCGGCAACCACCGGACCGTCGTCGCCTCTTGGGCTGCCATCCGTGCCCGATGGGCCAACCGTGCTGAGTACGCACAGCCGCGATGCCAAGACCCAGCGTCGATAAAGCGGCGTCAGTTTGGTTGCAACTTTGCGCAGCGAAGGCGCACCGGGCTTACCATAAAGAGCCTCAAGGGCTTCAATGCTTCGGATTGCCTCGAAGTCAGTTTTGTTTTGCATCCGGATCGAACCCCACTTCGCGCATCAGCGCATCAGACCGCGCCTCGACCTCCTTTTCGAGCCGCAACATGAAAGTTTCGCGCGACAGGCCCGCTTCCATCACCGGCAGGAACTCGACCACGGCCACGCCCGGTTTTCGCATCACGCCATTGCGCGGCCACAACACACCCACATTTGTTGCAACAGGCGCGCACGGTTGGCCGAGCTGTTCATAAAGCACCCCGGTGCCGACTTTGTAGGGCATCTTTACACCCGGAGCGACGCGTGTTCCCTGGCTGTATATAATCAGCTGTCCGGCTTCGGCGCGCCCCGCCTCGACATCGCGTACCATTTTGTCGATAGCCGCACCGCGTTTGCCACGATCCACTGCAACACATCCTAAAAGACGCGCATATTGCCCAATCACGGGCGTCCAGAGAATTTCCTTTTTCATAATGAATTTCGCCTGCGGCAGTGCAGTGAATATCATCATGATATCCAGAAAAGACTGATGCTTGGCGGCCACCAGAACTTCGCCCTGCGGAGGCGTGCCACGCACCTCGCAGCGAATACCGACCATCCAGCGCGCGCTCCAAAATACCCAGCGGGAATAGGTCTTGCAGCAGGTCCGCGCGCCATTTCGACTAAAGAGTGCCCAAGGTGCAAACGCCAGACCGATCACCGGCATCATCAGATAAATCTGACCCATAAAGAGAACGGAACGTAAATACTGTATCATCAGGTCAGCCTTTTCAAAGTGCGGCGTGTCGCCGTGCCGGTGGCCAGCATAGCAACGCCGGCCGCGACAACAGGGATCAGGAATGCAAGTGCCCAATGCCAGCCCTGAAAACCAAGCCCGGTCAGGACACCCGCCTCAATCTCGGCCCGCGGCAGCATCAGGACTGCGACAAGACCCAAGGCTGTACCCAGACCCGCACCACCCAATGCACGCAGAGTGAACCGGCGTATGAATGCTTGTGCGATGTAGCGGTCGGTTGCACCGACAAGACGCAACGTTGCTATGACCGGAGCAGTCGCCGCCAAAGCAGCCTGCGCGGCAAGCGTGACCATCGCAGCCATGCTGAGAGCTATCAATCCGATGGAAAGCCATCCCAAAAGCCGCAACCGACTTGCCGCCCGCACCAGAGGTTGCCGCCAGCGCGAATGATCGTCCAGCACCGCGCCAGGTACTTCCGCAGCCAGGCGCAGGCGCAGTCCCACAGCGTCGAACCCCTCATCTTCCTCAATTATTTCAATTAGTTGCGGAAACGGAAGCGTGCTCAGATCAAGTTGATCACCAAACCAGGGCGCCAGCAGAGCCTCTTGTTCTGCAGGATCGAGCACGCGCGCAAATACAACGCCTGCCGTGGTCTCGAGGATTTGCATCGCGGCCATTGTCTGGGCGGTGCGCTGGTCTTGTGGAGCAGATATCCGGATGGTCGATGTTCGGGCCAACTCGTCCCCCCAACGGTCGGCCAGACGCCCGGCAGCGAGAGACAAAGCCAGAGCAAAGACCGCCAGAAAGGCCATCGCGCCTGCCGCAAGCAGGGTGAGCTGCGCGGTGAACCCGGTTGGCGGCACCACACGGTCCGCCTGAGGGTCACCCAGGATGATACGGCGAAGGCCCTCTCCCGGCACAATCCGGCTCACAGGTCTGCACCGGCAAGCTGCACGCGCCCGTTCGATATCCGCAAAACGCGCGCCTGCACCGAAGTCTTTGCCGCGCGGATCAAGCTGAGGTCATGCGTGGCAATCAACACGGCCTTTCCCATTTTGTTCAGTTCAACCAGCAACCGCAAAAGCCGTTGGGACATTTCCCAATCGACGTTGCCTGTCGGTTCATCGGCAATGACCACGTCGGGTGACATGATAACGGCCCGCGCCAATGCGGCGCGCTGGCGTTCTCCGCCTGACAACTCCGGCGGCCGGGCTGAGGCCCGGTCGGTCAGACCGACCCATGCGAGCAGCTCCTCCATATCGGAAGTCGCGGCATCATCGAGACGGCCAGATACTGCCAACGGCAGGGCGATATTGTCAGCGACACTGAGATGATCCAGAAATTGGCAATCCTGATGCACCACACCCACTTTGCGGCGAAGCATAGACACGTCGTCGCGTTCCATATCCCGCAAGTCATTGCCAAATGCGCGCACGACACCGACCGTCGGGTGAAGCGCCCCATAGCACAGCTTAAGCAAAGTCGTTTTGCCCGCACCGGAGGGTCCGGTGAGGAAATGAAACGAGCCTGGCGTCAATTTTACCGAAATATCGGAAAAAAGCGCGGCGCCGCCATAGCTGTAGCCCAGATTTTCCAGCTCGATCACACGAGGACCCCGGTTCTTTGTTGAAACTGTTGTGCCTCAGCACCGATCTTGTTTCAATGTGTCTCTTGGTTCAACTGACACCAGAAAAATCTTTGCGCAACTGTGCGAGGCGACTATGGTTCAAGAAAGATAAGAAAAAACGAGGTCAACGATGCAGCGGAACAAAAAATGCGGCTGACATGTCCAAATTGCGATGCGCAATACGAGATACCGGACGACGTGATGCCGGAAAACGGGCGAGATGTGCAGTGCTCAAACTGCGGCACTACCTGGTTTCAGGCACACCCCAACGCGATTGATGTCAACGACGAACTCGAAGATGACAGCGACGATGAAATTGTGCAAACAAAGGCGCCTGCCGCCCGGAGTGCGGAGCCTGAGTTTGACGATTTGGACGCTGATGAGCTCGAAGATGAGCCTGATGACGAACCAGAGTACGAACCAGACACTGCAGACGAAGAAGAGGAAGAGGACGTCGCACCCGCAAGACGACCCTTGTCTTCAAATGTTGCCGACATCCTGAAGCAGGAAGCCGAAATGGAAGCCCGGGCACGCCGGGGCGCGTCCGCAGGCGCAATGGAAAGCCAGCCTGATCTTGGGCTGCAAGATATCAACACGGCGCAGGAGGCCGCCAAAAGGTCACGCGATGCCCAGGACCGCATGGCTCGGATGCGCGGCGAAGATCTGGACGAAGGCACACTGGACGAAGATGACACCAACGTAGCGACCAATTCGCGTCGTGGTCTGCTGCCAGATATTGAAGAAATAAATTCGACACTGCGGTCCAGCAGCGACCGCACAGCCGATGGTGATCCGACGGAACTGGCCAATGCAGAAGTGCGGGAAAAACGCGGGTTTCGCCGAGGGTTTGCCGTTATGGTCGTGCTATTCGCGCTTCTTGCACTTCTTTATGTGGCAGCACCTGCCTTGGCCAAAGCCGTTCCAACGCTTGATCCCTTCCTCACCACCTATGTTGCGACCGTCGATACTTGGCGCATGTGGCTCAATGGCCAGATGACGGCGCTGCTCGAATGGGTGAATGCGGCGGCTTCTGGCGCGTCCTGACTCTCAGAACCTGTCCAGAAGACGGCGCAGGTAATTGCGTTCTTCTTCTGGTCGGGTCACTTCGCCAGACCTGCGACGAATTTCATCCAGCAACTCACGTGCGCGACCATAGGCATCGTCGTTCAGGGCAAGTGGCCCATTGTCGCCATCCGCGCCTGAGTTTCCCGATTCGCGGCCCAGCGGGTCACGCGCATCAGCGCGGCGGTCTGATTGCTGCGTACCCTGACCCGGCTGTCGGTCCTGTTCCTGTTGCGCCATCATTTCGCCCAAGGCGCGCATACCTTCGCGCAGCGCTTCCATCGCCTGCGCCTGATTGTCGATTGCATCGGCCAGCTCGCCTTGACGCAGCGCTTCTTCGGCCCCGTCCATCGCGCGTCCGGCTCTGTTCAGCGCATCTCGCGCCGCATCGCCTTCGGCACTTCCCTGACCAGGCAACTGGCCTTGCTGACGGCGCAATTCGTCACGAAGCGCACGCTGGCGGTCGGCGATGGAGCCTTGCGTCTCGCCACCCTGACCGCCTTCCGCCTGCTGATCTCCGCCTTGCTGGTTCGGATCCCCTTGCCCGTCGCTGTTTTGCCCCTGACCGTTCTGGCCTTCATGGCTCTGGCCACGGCCCTGCCCGCCATTACGTCCTTCATTGTTCTGGTTTTCACCAGCCTGTGCGTCCGGGTTGAACTGTTCCTGAAGATCGCGGAAGGCCTGATCCGACAGGCCCTGCTGCTCGCGCAGCGTTTCGGCCAACCCTTCCATTGCCTGTTCACCCGGCGACTGACCACCCTGGCCCTGCTGGCCTTGGGTGACGCGCATGTTTTCCATCATTTCCTGTAACTGTCGCAGAGCTTCCTGCGCTTCGGCCATGCGGCCCTCTTCCATAAGCTCCTGAATGCGGTCCATCATGCGTTGCAGGTCGTCCTGCGTCATTGTCATGGAATTCTGCTGATCGCCCTGTTGCGGTTGATCACCCTCTTGTTGCTGGCGTTGTGCCTGACGCGACAACTGCTGGAGGTAGTCTTCGGTCGCGCGTCGCAATTCCTGCATCAATTCTGCGATTTCCTCGTCCGAAGCGCCGTTCTTTATGGCTTCATTCAACCGGTCCTGCGCCCGTCGCATACGCTCCGCGGCGTCGGCCAAATCACCCTCTTCGAGGATCAGCGCCAGATCCCAAAGCTCCGCTGCCAAAGCGTCCTGCTGTTCCGGGCTCATCCCGAAGCGCACGAGGTTTTCAAGCGTATCTATCGCCTGCTTCAGTCGCAGCGCGTCAGTTTCCTTGCGAAAAATATCGGAGGGCCGATA
>Ga0102812_10000358_pt1 | contig 33655 bp, 47 predicted proteins | sample ColrivemetaGS713_FD_79334 | JGI IMG/M metagenome (GOLD analysis project Ga0102812, IMG submission 79334) | Estuarine microbial communities from the Columbia River estuary - Flood tide ETM metaG S.713 | ecosystem: Environmental > Aquatic > Marine > Intertidal zone > Estuary | place: USA...
ATTCTGACTTTAGCCCTGGAAGATGATGGCCAGCCAAACCAAACAGTGAACCTGTCAGCCTACCTGGACAACACTGATGACCAGACGGTGGACACGTTAAGCCTGACCGGGACGGTTCTAACCTTAGCCCTGGAAGATGACAATGAAGCCCCCTACACGGTGGACCTGGCCAGCCTTCAGGACGGAATTGGAACCGATAATCAGCAGATTGAAACCTTCACCCTGGCGGCAAATATTCTGACCTTAGCCCTGGAAGATGATGGCCAGCCAAACCAAACCCTGGACCTTTCAGGCTACCTGGATAACACTGATGACCAAACGGTGGACACATTAAGCCTAACCGGGACGGTTCTAACCTTAGCCCTGGAAGATGACAATGAAGCCCCATACACGGTGGACCTGGCCAGTCTTCAGGATGGAATTGGAACAGATGACCAAACGCTGACCTTTACAGATGCCACCAGGGTCCTATCAATTGAATCAGGAAACACAGTGGACTTATCTGAAGGGATTCAGGACGAAGTGAACGCTTTGCTGGTAGCTGGAACGGGAATTACCCTGACCTATAATGATGCAGGGAACACAATGACAGCAGCCACTTCTGAAGTGGATGCTTCTTATTTTGCAGCCACTAAAAATTCAACTCTTTACCTTTTTGATACTTTAGCTTACAACCCAGTAACCGGGTGGGACCAGGATGAAATCACTTCAGATTTCACATTCAACAGCACTACCGGGGAACTGACTATCAACAGCACTGGGGTGTATATGGTTTCCATTTCATGTATGGTGAAATATTACATTTTTGATGGTGGGCGGGTTGAATTAAACCTGGCCACAGCTTTTGACACTGGGAGTGGATTTTCCACCACTAATGAACATCAATGGTTCAGCTATGCAATCAGAAACCCATCTGAACCAGATGAAGGTGGGGTGAATGCCATTTATGTGAAATCATTCACCACAGGGGACAAAATAAGAATTGAATCCTATGCTGACACCCAAAACGTAGGGACACAGGTTCAAACTGACCAGGATAAAGTAAGGTTTTACGTCACAAAATTAACTAAGTAATGAAAAAGGAATTTTTGCTAACATTGATTTTATTGGTGACATCGTTTGTGGCTTTGCGGTCACAGTCAGGTGTGGTCATACGTCAAACACAGTCATCTGACAATCAGACGGTGGACACATTAAGCCTGACCGGGACTGTTTTGACTTTGACCCTAGAAGATGATAATGAAGCACCTTACACAGTCGATCTGGCCAGTTTGGCTGGGGGTGGTGGAACTGATGACCAGACGGTGGACACATTAAGCCTGACCGGGACTGTTTTGACCTTAACCCTGGAAGGTGACAATGAAGCACCTTACACAGTGGACCTGGCCAGTCTTCAGGATGGAACTGGAACAGATGATCAGAACATCACTTTTGATGACACAAATAGAATCCTGGCCATTGAAGGTGGAAACAGTCAGGACCTTTCTGAAGGGATTCAGGAAGAAGTGAACGCTTTGCTGGTGGGTGGAACAAACGTCACCCTGACATATAATGATGGGGCGAACACCCTGACCATTGACGCGGTGGGTGATGGCACTGGGACCGATGATCAGCAAATTGAAACATTCACCCTGGTGGGGAACACTTTGACCCTGGCTATTGAATCAGATGGCCAGCCAGACCAAACCCTGGACTTTTCAGGCTACCTGGACAACACTGACAGCCAAAGTCTGACTTTCAGTGATGTCACCAGGATTCTGTCAATATCTGGAGGTAATAGCGTGGACCTATCGGAAGGAATCCAGGATGCAGTTGATGACTTGCTGGTAGCTGGAACGAACATCACCCTGACCTACAATGATGGGGCAAACACCCTGACCATTGACGCGGTGGGTGACGGAACTGGAACAGATGATCAGAACATCACTTTTGATGCTGCAAACAGAATTCTGGCTATTGAAGGTGGAAACAGTCAGGACCTTTCTGAAGGCATCCAGGAAGAAGTGAATGCTTTACTGGTAGCTGGAACGAACATCACCCTGACCTATAATGATGGGGCAAACACCCTGACCATTGACGCGGCTGGTGGCGGGACAGATGACCAAACCCTGACCTTCACAGATGCCACCAGGGTCCTGGCTATTGAATCAGGAAACAGCGTGGACCTTTCGGAAGGGATTCAGGACGAAGTGGATGCCCTTCTGGTGGGTGGTGAAAATATTGCCCTGACTTATAACGATGCAGGGAACACCCTGACCATTGACGGAACAGATGATGGTATTTTATGGAACAGTTCACTGAATGGCTGGGGAATATTTACAGAAATTGATTTTCTGACATTGAACATCACACAATCTTTGACACTTTACACTGTGGCCAGCGGAAACATAGATGATGGTGAAGTCAGGGTTTTTGTGAATGAATCCACCAGTGGGACCATCACAGTGAATGCACCAGTGGGTTATACAATAGATGGAAGCGCTTCCGCCAGCGTGGCACCTGGGGAATCCCTGTGGCTGATGGTAGATGAAACGAACACCAGATACAGAACTGTGAACTGGCCACTGGACGCGGGTGGTGGTGGCGGTGGTTCACCTTTGGGTGTGGCTGACCAGACACTGACAGCAGCCAGATTGATTGACCATGATGGTAATGTCCTGACATTTGACATGACGGATGTGGCACATTATGACACAAACCCACTAGTCATCACAAATGCCCAGGGCTTGAATTTCGGTGTCTATATAGATGACACTGGGTTCATAAATTGGCAAGGGAACAGGTATTATGCAAGTGATTATACAAACATAATAAACAAAAGCTTCAGCGGGAATGACCTGATAACAGTGGGAAATTCAGAAGACAGTGTTCGGGTGGATGGTGATATTTTTGTTTTGGGTTCGCCTGATTTCATAGCTGCTGAAATGCCTGACAACCTGGTTCTGGGTGGAAATGCCAGGGGAACAAAAGCTGTGGACTGGCAGATCAGCAGACTGGTGAACAGTGAAGTGGCCAGTGGTGAATATTCAGTTTTAACAGGTGGAAAGGAAAACACAGCTGCTGGTGACTATTCAGGCGTGGCCTATGGGCTGACATCAAAAGCGACAGCAGACTATTCAGGGGCGCGTGGTTATTATGCTGAATCAAAGCTTTACGGAGCATCCACACAGGCTTCAGGAAGATTTTCAGCCCTGGGTGATGCACAGACAAGCGTGGTGACTGTAAGACGGGAACTAACTGGGACTGGGAATGTGGATTTGTTCCTGGATGGTTCAACACTTGGTCTGGATATGACATCTACAAACGAAGCCTGGACAGCCCATGTCAATTTAGTTGCAGTAGTAGATGTGGTTGGTAATGGAACCGCGGCCCTGGGTGAAGTTTACGGACTGGGGCGATTTGTAACGATTAAGAGAATTGGAGCCAGCACTACTGTTGTAGGACAAACCCTACTTCACAAAGCTATTGACACGAATATGGCTGACGCAGCCATAGTTTTTTCGGCTGACAATACTAATGAAGCTTTGAGAATAAATTTTGCAGCCCCATCATCATCTGGGACCACCACTGTCATCAGAATTGTGGCGCGGGTTGAGATTTCACAAATTGTATTCTAATGAAAAAAATATCATCATTCCTTCTTCTTTTCGGTCTTCTGTTTTTGGTGTCATGTTCGCCAAAAATTGGACAATGGAATGAAAAGGTCATAAAAGAAGGGAAACACAGGGCAAGTGGTTACCATTTTTCATGGGGAAAAATAGAAACCTTGGTTTATCGCTGGAAGGTGGATTCCACGTGGGAATATCACCACAATGATAATGACCAGGCTGACTGGAATAAGCTTTCAGGATTTTCATTCAATCTTTTTTCAAACCATAGGAACAGCCAGATGACCGGGTGGGTTTATCATCCAGGGCGTGGGCTGGTTTATCTGGCCCCCTATTACCACCAGGACGGTGGAACATATTGGGCAAAGATTCCCTGGGCTGATGCTGGCCACCAGGTAGGTGAAGACCTTCCGTTCATCACAGCTGAACTGGGTGATGAAATAGAAACCACCCTGGTAGTGGACCGGGGAAATGATGAAACCACCCTGAAGGTGAAGAACCTGACCAGTGGTGATGAATTTTCATTCATTATGACCTGGGGTTTCAACCTGGGACTGGTACGTGAAATTTTTCCCTGGTTTGGTGGGAATAAAATGGCCCCAGATAACATCTACTTTTATTTAATGCTTCTAAAAAAACAAAGAAGAAAATGACAAACGGGAAAAAAACATTTAATTGGTTCAGGGCTTTCCTGATCCTGGCAGCTGTTTCCATTTTGGGACTGATTGGATTTCTGGTCCATGAAGTGAACACATCAGTGGACCCAGCTGTGGCTGAACTTGAAAGTGAAGTCATGGGTGTTGAAGCTGAACAGGCTTCAGCTGAAATGTATTCCATGTTCAAAGACCTGGAACCAACCGGGCGGGTGATCATTTGCAAATACAAGATTTTCGCAACTGAAGAACGGTCACAGATCATCAAACATGGGAACTTCAGCCCTGACACCATTATCGACAGGTATCACCAGGATTTTCCTTTTGAAACGATATTACCAGGAAAGAATCCAATAAAAACCGTGGACCTGAAATCAGTGGTTCCACCCCAGGAACCGGGTGGTCAAATTGTGGCCATCAGGGAACTGGAACTGATAAAGGGAACCTGCAAACCTTACCTATTTGAACCTGAACAGCCAGTGAGGAAGAAAGACCCACCAGCTGAACAAAAATAAATCTGGGCTGAAATGCCCTACTTTTTTTCAACTTAAAGACCATTAAAATGAATCTGCAAAATGATGTTTTAGGAATCCAGCAAACCAAAGAAATGGGAAATTTCCTGGTGGCCACTGTTGTCCTGGGTGACCAGCAACTGGCGGATGGATTCCAGGGTACTGATTTGATTGCACTGGCGGCCCTTATGCCTTTGGGCGTGGTAGCTTTCCAGGGCGCTGATGAAATCCCTGCTGAAATCGCTGACATGACCACAGCTGAAGCTGAAGAGTTCAAAAAGATTTTTGATAAACTGGACCTTCGGAATGATGGCGCTGAAGATGTTACACGAGTGATCCTTCGGGAAATTGTGAACCTTCAGCAGTCCATCAGGAATGTTTCCCAGGCTATCAAGCGGAACAAGAAAGACCAGGAAGAAGGTGACACCCTGGATTTCTAACTGAACAGAAAAGACCCTGATGGTAAGAACCTTTTTGGTCTTTTTATGGACCCCCTGGCTGTCATTGGTTGGGGGGTTCTGTCGTTTGGGAATAAAAAAAGGACCACCATTCCTGGGGTCCCTTGCATTAATTTAATAAGGATAAGGTAATTTATCACTAATTTATAAAGAAAGCAAATGTGGAATATTATTATTTTATAGTAATTTTAGCCAACAAAACAAAGAAGCTGTGAGAAAAGAAAAAGCAAAGACCACCACTGTGGCTGTGACAACAGAAGGCAAACAAAAACTGGAACAACTGGCTGAACGGGTACGGGAACGGGTGGCACCATTGACAGCCAGCCACCAGGTGATCCTGGAAATGGCCCTGGACCATGCCCTGGAAGATGACAATTTCCCTTCACCACCAGCTTCCTAAAAAAAAGATTCAAAGATAATTGCCAAAAAGTTTGGACAGGAACTTGAAAGGTATTATCTTTGAATCATCGAAAGGGCGCGAAGCTTTTTCATCACAGTCAAAACAAAAAAAGTCATGGATATAAATTCACTAATAAACGACGAAAAGACCCTGGTGGTGATCAATCATTCAGGCGGGAAAGACAGTCAGGCCATGTACCTGTTTCTGAAGAACCTGGTTCCAGCTGACAGGATGGTGGTGATTCACGCAAATCTTCCAGGTGTGGAATGGCCTGGTGTCATTGAACACATTGAAGGGACAACTGAAAGCCACCATGATTTCCATGTGGTCCAGGCAAAGAAAACCTTTTTTGAGATGGTGGACCACAGGGGAATGTTCCCTTCACCATCTTACAGACAATGCACCAGCGACCTGAAGCGTGGACCCATTGCCAAAAAGATCAGGAACCTGGTCAAAAAAGGTGGCTTCACAAAGGTTTTGAATTGCATGGGATTAAGGGCCCAGGAATCCAGCGCAAGAGCAAAGAAGGAAGTATTCAAATTCTCAAAGCGCAACAGTACAAAGACGCGGGAATGGTTTGAATGGCTTCCCATCCATGACTGGACTGAAGAAGCTGTTTTCAGTTTTATCCATTCAGCTGGCCAGGAAGCCCACTGGGCCTATTCAAAAGGTATGTCCAGGCTTTCATGCGTCTTCTGCATTATGTCCAGCGTGAAAGACATCAGGACAGCGGCAAAACTTATGCCTGAAGTGGCCCAGCGTTACATTGACAAAGAGAAGGAAATAGGTCACACCCTGCTGATGCCAAAGAAGGGCCAGCAGGTGTTTCTGGAAGACATAATAAGCCAGGACGCGAAAGTGGAACTAATGACATTCACAGCCCGATGTGCGGCATAAATAAAAGCATAATGAAAAAACGAAAAATCAGAATCGGTGATGTAAGGGAACAGGTTTTATGGAACATGATAAACAACACCCCAGGTGGATCAAAAAAAATTGCCATTTACGCTGTTTCATGTTTGCCACATGCAAGTCTTAAAAAACTTTGTGAAGCACTAGACCTAGAAGAAGAAGTGAAGAAACTGAAGAAGTCTATTTGACCACCACAGCCACAGGGATGGCCCAGGATGAAATATCTTCTTCAGCTGGTCACATTGTGCAACACCTGAACACTTAGTCCATCTGGGGCCATCTGTGTGGGGTTTGAAGAATTTTAAAAATAATTTACCCAAATGTTTGGACATTCCACAGGAATAACTATCTTTGTATCACTTCCACATATTGTGGGACATTATTTGGGAACCAGGTGGGTGTTTTGACTAACTACCCACCACCCAGAAGAAAATTGTTTGGCGGCTGTTTTCTTCTGGGGTCCCACAAGACCCCTGAAAGGGCCTGTTCTGGAACCGCCACCAGTCAGGCCCTTTTCTATTTTTCACAGTTAAACATCCAAACGATGAACAGAAGATTTGAAGGGATATGGATTCCAGCCGAAATCTGGCTGGCCTACCAGGTGGACCTGAAGCTAAGAATTTTGGTCAGTGAGATCAAAAGCCTGGACAGTGGACCAGCTGGCTGTGTGGCATCAAATGAATATTTTGCAAAACAGCTGAACTGTGACAAAACCACTGTTTCAAAGCTTATCACAAAAGCTGTGAAGAACAAGTGGATCAGCCGTGAAATGACCTACAAGCCAGGAAGTAAAGAAGTTCAAACCAGGCACCTTCGTTTCATCGAATTTCATGGTGTCACCCAGGGCAAAACACCCCAGGAATTAAGGGCCCAGAACACTGGTTTTGACTGGAAGACCCCCTTGCACCTATGCAAGACCCCCCTTGCGTCCATGCAAGACCCCCTTGCACTGGTGCAAGGATATAATACACTTTCTATAATAGAAGTATTAAGTATTTATAATAAGGAACTTTTGAATCTTCAGGAATAGATTGAACAGCTGGAAATGACCACACTGGAACAGGGAATCAGATGTGATGTGGATGAAGAAAACACCCAGGTGGTGAAACTGAAAAAGGTTCTGGGCCAGACTAACGAAAAATACCTTCCACTGGTGGTGGCTGTCATTGATTTTTTCAATGAAGAAGCCAAAGGAATCCAGACACATGGATATGGGACAAAATCAATTGTTCAGGACATTGTTCACTGGGCAAAAAGCGGAATAACCCTGGACCAGTTCAAAGTGGGAATTTCTTTCAAGGTCCAGCAGTTCATCAGCATGGACAGCCCCCAGTATATAAATCTAGGGACGATTTTAAGAAAGGGCAAATTTGATGCCACAGTGGAAACAGCCCAGGCATCCAAAGAAAGGGAATCAGCTTCTTCAGGAAAAACCACAGGGAATGTGGATCAGGGGAAAATGAGATCAGCCCACAAAAAATTCAATGAATGGGTTTCCAGGAATAATCTTCTGGCTGACCAGACCCCCACCCTGGAAGAATTTTCTGATGTGATTCTGGGAAATGGGAAATGGGAAAAGTATCTGGGTGGTGATCCAAAAGCAAACAGCCAGATTCTGAAAGACACAGTGGAACAGCTGGCAAATTCAGCCACCATCCCACATTCAAAATATACCATGATGGAAATGGTATTTTTCACAGTCAAAAAATCATAAAAATATGTTTGTTGAATTAGTTGAAAGGTCAAAAGGTGCCAGGGCAAAAATCGTGAATGTGACAGATGTGGATGCCCACATGGTCAGAAACCACCAAGCATTCACCAGCATCTTTCCATTTGGTGAAGGGATTTTTTCCCACATGAAGATGACAACTTCACCAGACTATCCACATGGCACTGTGGAAGGTTACCAGGGTGTTTATCATTGTCGGAATATCATCTGGGACCTGGATGATGAACCAGCCCCCATGAATGCCATGCTGGACGCCAGAAGACTGGTGAACACCCTGGTCACAAAATATGGGGTTCCACAGGATGGAATTGCCACATTTTTTTCAGGGAACAAAGGATTTCATGTGGTTTTGCGTGGTGGATTCTTTGGTGGCTTTGAACCTTCGGAAAATCTTCCCTACAAAATTGGTGAAGTGGCCCAGCATATTTCAGACCAGTCTGGAACCAGGAACAAAACCCTGGAAACCTTTGACACTAGCATCTATAAAGTGAACGCCATAATCAGGCTTCCAAATTCAAAACATGAAGTGACTGGGCTTTATAAAATTCCTTTGACCTTTGAAGAATTGGCCACCCTGGGAATTAAGGAAGTCAAAGAACTTGCTAAAAAACCAAGGCCAGACTTTGGGTTCCCAAAGGTCCAGGTTGTGGTAAACAGTAAGCTTCAGCAGGTCTGGCAATTGGTGGCCACTGAACCTGAAACCACACCTGAAGACCAGAAAATTCTTTCTACCATTGGCGAAAATCAGACTGAAGCTTTTGCCACAGCTGTCAGGATGACCCAAAGAAGGAAAGAATATGGGAAGGGGAACAGAAATGAATATGTCCATCTGCTGGCCCAGTGGTGCAATGACCTGGGCCTGGGAATGGAAGGTGATGGTGAAGTGATCTGGGATGAAGCCATCAAACCACACCTGGAAGCCCAGGGTGAACGGTGGAACGAACGTGGACATGAAAATGAAACCCACAGAACGGTGGTCAGTGTATATCACAGGAAGCAAAGGGAATGGGGAAAAAACACCCAGTTTTTGAAGGAAAACAGAACCAAAAGAACAGACCACTATGAAACGAAAATCTTCCTGAATGACTGGGCTTCCCGGCTGGCCAGATCGGGAATGAATCAGAAATCCACCCTGACCATTGTGAATGCCCTGAACGAAACCAGGACTAACAAGCTGACACAGGAACAGGTATATCAGATTGTGACCACCCATGTGGAACCTGAAACACAAAGACCTGAAGACGATCTGGGAAAGGATATGGGTGACATTATGGCTGAATTTCTGGAACGGACCACCAGCGCAAAACGTGGACCAGGGACAGGGTTCAGATTTATAGATGACTGTGAAGATTCAGAATTTGAAAGCAGGGTCATTGGTATCATTGCAAAAGGTGGCGTGGGTAAGTCTAGGATGCTAAAGCAAATAGCAATGAACGTGGCCAGCGCTGAAGGTGGTTACAGGGCCCTTGCTTCCACAATGGAAGACAGCCCACTGAACTGGGGCAAGCGTGTGATGAACAGCACAATGGACGCGGAATGGGACACCAACACCCACAGCTGGGTTCATGGGGTCACACAGCTGAAAAATGGCATAAAGAATGGAAAGATCAAAAAGGAAGACTGGAAAGGATGGGTGGAAGCCATGCGGACGGTATATGGAAATAGACTGATGCTGGATGGATACACAGGAATGTCTGGAAAATCTTACAAAGACCTGGTTGAAAAACACCTAAAGTCATACGGGTCTTTGTATCTTTTAGGGGTGGATGGACTGTCCATGATGGATGATGATGGGAATGAACTGTCATCAGCTATCAAAAACAGCCGGGACCTGAAAATGGTGGCAAATGAATATGACATCCTGGTGATGCCCCTGATTCATGTTCCAAATGATGTCCCCAGGGATAAAAGAGATTTGTTTGACAACACCAGGGGTGGCGCTAAAGTCATGGAAAACCTGGATGGATATATCAGTCTTTCAATGATCAAAATTGACAGCAAATCAGGCCCAGGTTCTGAAGTTTACTGGGATCAATATATTTTTGCCAGCTACTGGGGAAAAAGAATGTCAGGGAAGCGGTCCAGCTGTGTTCTAGAATTGGATCAGTCCACAATGACATACCAGGAAACAGCGCTGACATTGAAGGACCTGAAAAGAATGGAAGATATGAGTGACGCGGAAAGAAAAGAAGTCAATATTCTAGACCCATCAGGGGACCTGGAAAAATGGGATGGTGGTGAACATGAAGACGGGGATTATTTTTTTGCTGACTAAGACAAACAACTATTTTTTTTCACTTATAAAATACTATCAAAATGAGTGCAACTAATTCATGCCATTTTATTGGAAGACTGGGCCAGCCCCCAGTTAAAAGAATGGTAGGTGAAAAACACCTGATCAAATTTTCAATTGCCACAAACCGGAAATACAAAGACGGGAATGGTGAAAAGAAGGAAGAAACAACCTGGGTGAACCTGGAAGCGTGGCGTGGACTGGCCCAAGGAATGGGTTCACTGGACCTTCAGAAAGGGGCCCTTCTGGCTGTTCATGGTGAATACCAGCAGACCCAAAAGGATGGCGTTTATTACCACAGCTTCAGAATGACTTCGTTTGAAGTTCTGGACTGGGGCCCAAACGCAAAGAAGAATGAAGGCAATGACTGGACCAAAGCCCCATCTTCTGGTGAACCAGACCTGGGACAAGGATGGTAAAAGCTATCAAACAGATACACCGCTGGTGGTTGAATGCCCTTTACTGGGCGTTTGATTACCAGTGGGTGTACCTGGTAAGGTCTACCGGGACCAGCCTGGTGAAGATCGGAAAAGGGAAACACCTGGCCACCAGGGTGAAACAGATTGACAAGTCAGTGAAGGGATCAAAGGAATATTGTGATTTTGCGCTGAAATTCTTCTTCGGATCGAAAATGGAAAGGTTTTTCCAGGGTCTGGTGTCAAAAAGGAACCAAACCTGGAAAGGTTCTGGGAAAACAGAATGGCACAAAACAGGAACCTGGGGGTTCAGGTGGGCTGTAAGGGCTTATTTGAAGATTTCCTTTACCATTGTGTGGTTTCTTCAGTCAATGGCCGTGGTGGGCTTCCTGTGGCTTCTGTGGGCATTTTACGAACAATCTTAAAGCGCAAAAGATATGAAAAATTCAAAGCACAAATTTCCATACGAATGGACCTTAAAGGATGCAGTATTCACCAAAGACAAGGGAAAAGTATTTTCCTGTTTTGCTTCTGGGGGTGGATCGACAATGGGCTATAAGCTGGCAGGTTTTGACGTTATAGGGTGCAATGAAATTGACCCCAGAATGATGGAAGCCTATAAGGCAAACCATCACCCAAAATATGCCTACCTGGAACCTATCCAAACCTTTAAGCTAAGGAAGGACCTTCCTGAAGAACTTTACAATCTTGATATTTTAGACGGTTCGCCGCCGTGTAGTAGCTTTTCATCAGCGGGGAACAGGGAAAATGACTGGGGAAAGAAAAAGAAATTTAGGGAAGGACAAGCTGAACAGGTTCTGGATACTTTATTTTTTGATTTCATTGATCTGGCCAATGAATTACAGCCAAAAGTTGTAGTGGCTGAAAACGTGAAAGGTCTTCTTCAGGGAAACGCCAAAGAATATGTAAAAAGAATTTACAAAGCGTTTGATGATGCTGGTTACTACTGTCAGCACTGGCTTCTGGATTCTTCAGACATGGGGGTTCCACAACGAAGGGAAAGGGTGTTTTTTATTTGCTTACGAAAAGATTTAGCAAAGCCATTTTTGAAGCAAGTGGATATTTTTACCATTGTACCAGGCTTAGATTTGGTCTTTAATGAAGAAAAATTTTTATTCAGGGACGTGTATAAAAACTACACAGACAGGCCCCTGACTGGTCAAGGTTTGGTTCTTTACAAGGAAGCCAGGGAAGGTGAAACAGATTTGAGATATGCGGCCAAAAGAATGAAAGGGAAAAAGTCACATTTTGGGTATAAACTGACATACATGGATTCTGTCCCTTTAACCATACTTTCTTCTGATCGTGTAATTATATACGGGGAAGAAAGATTCAGGAATTTTGATGAACTTTGTGAATGTGGAAGCTTTCCAAAGGACTATGATTTTTGTGAAAATAAACATGAATATATTATTGGAATGAGTGTTCCACCAGTGATGATGGCACAGATTGCAACAGAAGTTTTCAATCAGTGGCTTTCAAAAATATAGGCTCATGGAACTACCTGAAAAAATCAAAGAACACCTTGAAAACACCCTGAAAGGAATCAGGGTCCCTGAAGGTGCCCAGATTGAACGTGAATTTCACCTGGCAGTAATCAACTGGGTGTTTGGCCCTTACAGGTCAATGAACTTTCATAATGCCAGAATCAGGCTTCTGGAAGCCAGGAAGGCAAATCTTCAGGTAAGTTCTGAACTGTGGGAACACTGGGTGGAATCTGGCTACCTGAAAAAGCTGGACTTCGGGCAAAATGAACATACACAGCACTGGCAAAGGGAATCTTTTGGGCTTATTCCATTAAGTTTGCCGGAAAGTTTGTAAATTTGGAACCACCCTGCTGGGTGTTTGTTTACATGAGTAAGTTTATTTTAATAGGGATAATTGGACCAAAGGGTTCTTTTATCCCTATTTTTTTTCATCCCTATTCAATAACCTAAATAAATGTAAAATGTCTTTAAAACAACAGGTAAAAAACGGGAAGACTACCTTCAGCGCTTCTGAATTTAGGAAAGGTCTGAAAGCTGACGAAAGCAAAAAACAGGATGGCTACCATACCATTTTTGACCTGAACAGGTCCAGTCAATCAATCATCATTGGTCTGGACCCTGATGTGGACAGTTCTGGTGTGGGTGTCTACGATGCAAAGAAAAACAAAGTTCTGTTTTATGATGTGGTAGCGCTCCGCTACATCTACGAATGGATAAACGATTTTAAGCGTGAAATGGGGAATGATGCTGTCAGGATAATTGCAAGACTGGAACTAACAAACAAATCAGTGGCTGAAGGTATTTCCAGGAAGGTCATGGAATCCCAGAAGATGAAAGGCGTTTCCCAGGCAGCGATTGAAAAAGCATATTTTTCACGTATCTGGAATAGCGCAAGGAATGCCCAGGTGGGACAGGAAATCAAAAAGGAACTGGAAAGGGCTGGGATAGATTTTGAATGTATAAGGCCAAACCACAGGAAGAACATTTCTAATGACCCCCAGATGATTGGAAGACCGGGCCAGGTCCTGGAAGCTTACACTAAAAGACAGATTGTGGGTGGGAAGTGGCGCTTCTTCCCTACAAAGCCCAACAAGGAACAGATGTCCTACCTATGGCCACACCTAGAAGGGGACGTGAAAACATCAGAAGAAATGGATGCACTGATGCTGGCACTTCCAGAACGTGTATTTAATAGAATGAAATAAAGTAGTCCAATTATTTGGAATCCCATTTATTTCATGTAGTTTTGCTACATCTTACCACACAGGGCGTTCTGCCCTATTTGGTTTTTGACTGTGAATATATTTCAGGGCGGCCATTGTGGCGGCCCTTTTTTTTTTGTAAATTGCAAAGGTTGGTTATTTTTTGAATAGGGTTTTAGGTGTATTCCAGGGGTGGTCTTTCGATCACCCCTTTTTTTGTGCAATAAAAATATTATATTTGTCTTATAGTTTTCTTATAAGGCAAAAACACAAGCAATGAAAAACCTTCTTCAGTCTATTTTTGGACCACAAAAACAAGCCCACAAGCCACTGGTGGACAATTCCAGGGCGCGTGGTGGTGAATTTATGACCTTCTTTGGTGAATCGGTCTTGAAGTCAAACAGCACAAAGATAATCAGCCATGTGATCAGTGGGGCCCTAGCTTTTGCCAGCCTGAAAAATTTTATAGATGACAGCGTGGCTATTCACTGGCAATGGCTTGGTGGTGTGGCTAGTGTGATCCTGGGATTTATTTCAGCGTATTTCATTGAAAAAGGGACTAGCGACACCCTACCGATATGGGCCAGACAAATTGTTCAGTGGAAGTTTGACAACAAGGAATATATTTTTATGTTTCTGGTGAACACCTTCAGGGTGGTTATGTTCCTGGGTCTTTCCCCTATTACCACATTCATGGGATCAAAAATGGTGGCAAGTGACACCAGCCCTGAATTTGAGTGGACCAACACTGAACATATTGACAAATTTGAAGCAGAACGGGCTGACAGTGTTTCACAGGCTTATAATTTAAGGGCTGAAGAAAACATAAGGGCTATACATGCCCAGGCTGAAGCCATCAAGCTGGAATACGCTGGGCAAATCGAAATTTACCGGGATAAGGAAAAAAATTATCTGGCAATGGATAAGAATGTCCACACCTGGGCCCCAGGATCAGCCAGGGCGCAAAGAAGCAAAATCAAAGCCCTAGAAGCCGAACGTGACCAGAAAGTGGCTAAGATCGAAGGACAGGCAGCCACTGAAGCTTTGAGAATTGACAGTTTACTGGCTGTGAAGTTGGAAGCTGTTTCATCCTGGGCTGCTGAAGAACGTGGAAAGGTGAAAGAAGGTGATTTGGGAAGGAAGGGCAAAAATGATATGTTTACCGGGGCCTGGGGCTTCATTCTTCCAGCCATTGGTTTATGTGCTGTTTTCCTGATCGTACTGTCCACATTTGTCCAGGAAGTTTACCGGAAAGGTGCCAGGGGTGAAGCAGACCCAAAGGGTGACATAATATGGAAGCCTACCCCATCCAGATTCCTGAAGCTGGCCCAGGCAGTCATGGCTGTGTTTGGTCATTTCATTGACAGAATTGTGGCCACTGTGGAAACGATGGTCCCAGAAGGTGATCCAGAACCATTTGACATGTCAAAACTAAATATTGGTGTTCCAAAAGTATTTAAACAAAGTGTTGCAACTTCAGGCACCGGGAAAAAGCCACCAGGTTACATGATGGGGGGTGGGTCCACAACACCTGGGCCAACACCTGGAACAACACCTGGAACAACACCTGGAACAACACCTGGAACAACACCTTCAGCAAGGACTGGAACAACACCTGGGCCAACACCTGAAACAGTGTTGGCAACTGGCCCCAACACCACCAACACCTTTGACCCACAACACATCAAAATAACCCAGAACGGGGATGTGAAAATTCCAGTGTGGCCCCATGTGAAATCTGATGGTGAATTAAAGGAATATGACCTAGCAGCAGCCAGGAACATGATGTCAGCACACATGACAAAACTAAACAGATACAGGGATCACCTGGCAACTTTAAACGAAAAGTTGAAATGCACCACAGGAAAATGTGACACCAGCAAGTTGAACAAGAAAAAAGAAGCATTCAAAAATGCCAGAAAAAATGTTTCGTACTGGAAGGATGTGGTGACCCATCTGGCGGCCACAGAAAAAGAACTAAATTTGAGATAATGAATAAGACAAAACGACTGACAAAGACCTGGGAAGGAAAGATTTTCTTCTGGTCATTTATGATTCTGACATTGTATCTGGGACTGAAAGGAATGCTATTCCTGTTCCTGGTGGACATCTTCCTGTTCAGCCTGGTCACAGTGGTTCTGGCTTCTGGAATGCTTCTTTCCTTCAGGATCATTAAAGATGAAAACCGGAACAACCCAGACACCTGGAAAAAGCAGTAATTCAATTCATGTCACAAAAAAGAAGAAACAGCGACCTGGGTGACTTGTTATATTTGTATTTTTACAATGCAATGAAGAACAACAGGTCACCCCCATGAATGAATTTTTGAAAAACAATAAGCAGTATATGCTGGCACTGGCAGTGGCCACAGCATTCTTCACTTTCATAGTCAGTTTGCGAAATGAAGGAAGAACTGATTTCAGTGAAGTGGTTTCAGTCTACCAAAAAGACAATGAAAGATTAAGGGAAAAAAATGAAACCCTGGAAGACAGAATTGTGACACTTGAAAGGAAGATCAACTTCCTGGAAGGTCAGGTGATGATCCTGGAATCAGGCCAGAATGACTTTCCCTATCCTGTTTGGTATAAGTCAATGACTGGTGTGATGCTGGCAGTGAATAAAGCGTATGTGAAAGAACACCTGACACCATTTGGGTTCACAGCTGCCGACTATATTGGGAAAACAGATGTGGAAATGTGGGGCCATACAAAAGGGACAGAACACTGGAATCAGGCCCTGGAAGCAATATCAAACAAAAATGGGTTTCAGGATGCCATCATCAAAGACCCCAACACAGGAAAACCCATCAGGGTGATAAATTACATCAGGAAAATTGGTGCGCTTAATGTCGGAATCAGTGGGATTTCCTTACCAGTTCAAAAGTAATTTCACAAAATTAAGACATTAGGCTGGCAAAAATTAGGACAATCCAAAAAAGGTCATTAGATTTGTGTTATTAATTCACAGTTAAAGACACAAGCCATGACAGAATGGACCGAAATTTCACCAGCGCAAAAGCTTAATTTTTCCACTATGGAAATCATCACTGAACCACAGGCTGAAACCCTTGAATGGTTGGTGAATTATTAAAGACATTGGGTGACCTGCCAGAACGGTGGGCCACCTTTTTTTTGTTTATCAATTAAGAAATAAAAATAATGGCATCAAAGAACGCAAAAGAAATAAATGACCTGAAGGCCCTTCTGGACACCAAGGATGAAAATGGGAACCTGACCATCTGGAAGTTTGCACAACAGACCCCAGCAACGGTTACCAAGCAGTTCAAAGGAAAAGGTGTCTTCACTGGAACAAGTATTTCGGCAACTTACCAGGCAATGAAGGCCACAGAACTATGGGGCCCATACGGACACCAGTGGGGTCTTAAATACGAAATTGAATACTGTATGGAAGCCAGTGACAAGTCACAAAGCTTTGCGCACTTGCGGGGGGTCTTCTATTATCCAGACAGCAATCCATTCAGTCAAAAAGCTGAACGGGTGGAATTCCAGGTGGACACTGACATCCCACTGTGGGAATATAACCGGGCCGGGTCCTACTGGACCAGGACCACAGATGTTTCAAAGAAGCTGGTGACAGATGCCACAACAAAGGCACTTTCCCGGCTGGGCTTCAGCGCTGATGTCTTCCTGGGAATGTTTGACGGGCCCTATTCAGGACGCGAACCTGAAATGGTGCCAGCAGCAACAAGGGAAGCTGAAAAAGCCAGACCAGGGGCCCAGAAACGCTTTGCAGTGGCTGGAAAGAACAGTCTGACCATGATGAATGGCGCAAAATCTGGAAAGACCTATGACCAAGCCCTGGACACTATTGGAAAAGCTGGGTTCACCCTGGATGACCAGGACCTGAAGGAACTGAAGCGAATTTTCACCCTTGGTTCTGATGAACTAGAAATTGAGATTGCGGACCTACAAAAAGCCCTAGAAGATGACAAAAAGTAATTTGATTTTTACCATGCCACATGACAGACATTTCAGCCACAGTCAAATGGAAATGTGGCTGACTTCACGTTCACAATACTGGGAAAAATATGTGGATGGAAAGGATATGTTTGTCACCCAGCAAATGGAATTTGGCAAGCGGGTTGCAAGGACCCTGGATGGGGCCCAGGGTCTGATCCTGGACACAACAATGGCCACCACACTGGGTAACATCGAAGTTCTTTCAGCAGGGACAGAAGTGATGATGAATCCTGACCTGGAAGAAGGTCTTCGCATCAAAATGTATATGGATACCTGTGAAACTGACTTCAGCCGGTTTGGTGAATACAAAACCAGCATCAACCCAGATGAATATGATCAGGACAAAGTTGATGAACTGAATCAGATGTGGTTTTATGCCACCATGATCTGGAAAGAACATGGGATCATTCCATCAGGGTTCCTTCACTGGGTTGAAACAGAATATACTGATGACCTGGAAAGATTCCCTGAAGGAATGAGATTAACAGGACACCAGGAACGATGGGAATGGAAGAAGCCCACAGAAGCCCAGATAAAAGACTTCCTTCAGCTGATCAAGGAAACAGCCTGGGAAATATCGGAAAGCTACAAAAGCCACCAACAGGCCACTGGGGCCATCGAATATGATCCTACTGATTCCACACTGGTGGATTATGAACTTTTGTCTGAATTGCGAAAAGCAGCCCACAGGGCAAATGTTTATACTGAATCAGCGAGAAAATACAAAGCCCTGGTGAAAGAACTGATGGAATCCCAGGGACTGAAGGTCATCCCATTCCCTGGTGGCCGGGTCCACTTGACTGAAAAAGGGAATGTGACTATAAAGATTCTTTAAAAAACAAACCAGCAGGGTGGGCCATGTCCCACCCCCATAAAAAAAAACAAAATGGCTACTGAATTTTTTGAAGATAAAAGACTTCACGGTGGAATTTCCATCACCCTGGACAAAAAGACTGGAAAAACATGGGAACACCAGCTGGGAAGTGGATGCCCTGGACCCATCTGTTTTGGAACAGATCACTAGGGATTCAATTCTTGAAAGGATTGATAAAGACATCTTTGACAAAGCCCTGGAAAAAGAAAAGAACGAACGGGACCAGCTGAAAGAACTGGCTTCTAAATACAAGTAAAACCCACAAGCAATGGAAAAAAACAGTTTAGACTTTATCTTAGAACAGGCACCAGCTGAAGGTCAGCTTCCCTGGCCTGAAACAATTGCGGTGGTACTATCCTGGGTTCGATCCATACCAGTGGGCCAAAAACTGGATGCCATGACCATTGACGGGATCAACAGGGCCAGAAGGACCCTAGCAGCCTGTCAGGCGCAACTGGGGGTTTATGTGGGTGAATGCAAAAGGATAAGAAATGAAAACGCGGATGACCAAAGACGGGCGCTAAGGGATGAAATAGCTGAAGCTATCTACCAGGCGGGGCGTCATGGACAAAGTGGGCCCACAGACGCTGACATCAGTTCACAGGACATTGAAGGGAAGAAGCCCAGCCCAGTGGTAGTGATTCCAAAAATCAGCTATGAACGGGCAAAAGCCCTGGCAAATTCTGACCAGCGGGTTAAAGTGATAACAAATAATTTTGCATACTGGGACGCGGAATGGGTGAAGGCAAACAAGCTTTTCGATGCTGTGACAAATTGCCTGAATGCCCTTTCTGGTGATGCTTCCCATCTTGCATCTGAAAGAAAATATATCAACTGGACCCAGGCCATTGAACGTGCTGAAAAGGTTCAGATAAACCTATCAAAATAATACAATGACAAATAACCTAATAAAAATACTTGAAGAACACAGGAACAACTACCTGGAAGGGATTGACATTTCTGTGGTGTCGTGGTACTGGATGAAGAGGTTCACAAAGGCGCTGGAAATTTGCCAGGTGATTCAGGAAAATGTGGTCTTTGACCATAACTGTGGGGAACCAAACTGGGTGGCTACTATTGAAGAACTGAAGATCAAAAAAGATTCATCAAAACAGCCATACTCAAAAGAAGACGTAAACATGGACATGGCCCACCATCTTCTGGGGAAGATTATGGAAAAAACTGACCAGGTGGGTCAGTTGATCAGCGTGGAAGAAACAGGACCAGAAATCTGGGATGGTATTGAATACCAGGTCAAACCAGAAAGTGAATCAGATGACTGGAAAAAAATAATGGAACACGTGGTTAAAAACCTTCACAAAACAATGGAAAAATGGTAAAACACAGAATAAATGTCCAGGGAAGCCCTTCAGGCTTTGAATGGATAGACGAGAATGGAACCTGGAAATGGTGTTTTGCAGATGCTGAAGAAGTAATTTTCCCAGGGGCATTCACTATTGACGTTTTAGGTGACATGGGAAGATTTATTCCAACCATTACCAGGGACCGTTTCACTGGAATCATTGATCAACGGGAAAGGGAAATCTTTGAAAATGACCTGGTTCTGGATAGAAACTACCTGACCCTAGTTCAGTATGTTTCAAACAAGGCTTCATTCAGGCTGGTGGAAGTGGCTTCCATTCATTACAGCCAAGACTCCGAGAGATGGAAACCAGAATGGGTCCGACACAAGCCCAGAAACCATCCCTGGAGCCATCAAATAGGTCCAGTGATCGGAATGGCTAGGCCACTGATAAAAGTTGGGGACATTTATCAGGAAGAATTTGAAAACGCGAAAAAATACCAGATAAAATGAATTTTACACTAGATGAACGAATCAAATATATCAGACCGATAAACCAAAACGGTGGAAGTATAAACACCAAGACCAAAGTGGTGGATGTGACAAAGATTCAACGTGGGAACAATGGCTTCCCAAATGATGTCAAAATTGCCATTGACTTCTTCCATGATGAAGGATTCACTGTCAGACATGGGGACATAATTATTCAACAGCGATAAACCAATAAAGATGGGAATTGAAAACGACTAAACAATGAAAAAGAAAACACAACTGAACGCTGAAGTTCATGTGATGGGAAGACACATCAGGATGATCAGCAAACATGGGGGTCGGGTGAACAAGTGGAATAAAACGGTGAACATGGATCAGGTCCACCAGGCTGAAACATTCCCGGCTGACCTTACAGAATCCCTTCAGTACATGAAGAATCAGGGATATGAAATCCAGGGACAGGGACAGACACCACAAAGGACAGTTTTTGATGCATGCAATGGATGTTTGCATTTTAATGTTTACAGGGGAAGTAATGAACCAGACGATCCACCATCAGTCAGTTGTGGGATTGATATTTTTGATAGTGAACACCCAGCTGTGGAATGGGATGGAAATGAATGTGATTTGAAAACAGACAAAACCAAGACCAATGAATGACCAACCATTCAAAGACGGGGCACCATTGCCTGTTCCGGTTCACCTGGAAAAGTTCATCAGTGGAGCAAATGAAATGGGACTGATGACCACAGAACAGGCTGAAGAAATGAGGAAAGCAGCAAAGCATGGAAAACAAATCACCGGGACCATCGAAATAGGGGTTCATGGAAATTCCATCACCATCACCATTTCTGAAACATTCACAGGGATGTCCAGAAGATAAAACCATAAAAAATGAAAGCAATGAACGAAGCTGAAAGCAAATCAGCAAATCAGCCAAGGCCAAAACCAAGACCTGAAAATTTTGGCTGGCACACAAAGACAGGATTTAATGATGAACCATCTGGGTGGATTTACGAAGGCGGCCGGGAAGAATACCATGAAGCCCTGGAAGCCTGGGAAAAGGAAAAGCGGCAAAAACAGTGGGAAGCCCAGGGAAGCCCCATGAAGGACTTTTCTGAAATAGCTGGCCTGGTGAGAGTGGAAACCATTGAGCGTTTCCTGGAACATCTGGATGGGCCACAGGTGGAAAGAATCCAGGAAGCTGTGAAAGCAATGAAGCCACCAACACCAGAAAAACCAGAAAACCCAGAACATCAAGTCAGTGTTATCCTGATTCTTCTGGAATACCTTTGTGACCAGCCTGAACCACCAAAGGTGACAGCTGAAGATTTTGCTGTTCAGATCGACAAGTCAATAATGATCACAGACAGCAAAGAAAAAGGCGTGGCCTACATTCTGGACCTATGGAAAACAAAATCCTGGCCTGGATATAAATTCCTTTGAAAAGAAGACAGCCCTGGTGAATAATATCATCAGGGCTTTGTCTTTAAAATAAAGTATCTTTGAAAGTGGAACAAATATTCACCACCATGAAAACAACTGTTATAATAATGTCAATAGTGATGACCGGGGCACTTCTTTATTTAAGAAGCAACTATAATAACACTATTGAATCACTTCACCAGGCCATCCACATCCAGACCGTGGAATCAGAAAACCATGACAGTCACAAATGTAAACCATGTCCGACACAGGACACCATCAGGGAAGCCTTTCTGGTGACACCTACCGAAACCACAAGGCCAGCTGAAGAAATCAGGCTGACATACGGGGAAGCCCCTAGGGACAGCCTGGAAATGATGAACAAAAAGCTGGAAGCCCTGAAGGCCCTGGTGAAAGACCTGCAAACCGAACGCGAACAGCTAGAAATTGCAATTGGATTAAGTAACGCCACAGGGAATGACTTCAGATTCAGGGAAAAGGTCTTCAGGACATCAGACAAGGTGGAAAGGAAGGATTATCTTCTGGATTATGAAATCACAGCCCTGGGGCCCATTGAATCATTCACCTGGAATGTTTCACCAAGGGTGACAAAAATCAGCTACACTGAAGACAAAGCAAAGACCAGGTATGGAATAGGGACACAGGTGGGTGTGATGACATCAGAAGCAGGCGCGCGGCTACTTTATGGACTGAACATGGAATATGATTTTTTGACATTGAACCTTTCCCACATTCCCAGGGACGTGAACCATTCAAATCAAAGCTTTATATTTGCAACTGGCATGAAGATCAGGTGGTGAAAATCCACTATCAAAAATCAAAAATTTTCAAGCAATGAAAAATTCAAAACAGGCCCTTTTCAACCTTATGACCCTGGTGGCCATTGTTCTGTCAGTGATCACCCTGGGACGATCAGCTGAAAAATCAGATGAACAGGCCCAGATGCCATTTGTAGAAGTTCAAAAAGACAGCCAGATGGTGAAGGTGCCACTGGACACGGCTGTTCTTCGGATAGCTGCAAAACTGGAAAGATTCCAAAAGAAACAATACACAGCCACAGGTGAAATCATCAAAGGTCTGAACGGAATGGTCACAGATGTCCAGGGCTTAATGTATTTCTACCAGGAAAACGGAGGACCTTCAGCAAAGGAAGGAATGGATTACATAAAAGTAAGGCGTGACAGCTTACAAGCCACTGTGAAGGATACCACAAACCTGGACCCAATATCACCCCCAGGAGCATCCACCCAAGTCCCACAACCTTCAGGGAAATAAACCTTAACCGATCCCAAACAACAAACACCACAGGGGCCCCAGAAACGGTGGTCCCTTTTTCTTTGGATAGAACTAATTTATTTTGTATTTGTAAAGTTATTATATTTCAGTTCTATTACTATCGAGTTATTAACATAGGAAAGATGGATCAGAAGAAGAAGAAGACCCCAGTGAAAATTCAGAAGACCACCAGAAGGAAGAAAAAGGGTCCCACGTTCACCATCGAAAGAGCAACAGCCCTGATCACCCCAGTGGAAGGAAGACCCCATGTGGTTCTGATCCAGAATCAGCTGACAGTGGATGACCAGGCTTTCTGGCAATGTTTGTATGATGCCAATGGAATATATGCCCAGGCGGCCAGATTGATTGAAGAACGCTATGGGGTGAACATTTCCAGGGTGGCAGTTCATAACCGGGCAAAAAGCCAGCCGCAAATTTTATCAGACATACTGGAAGCCAGGATGGAAAAACTGGAATGGGCCCTGGAAGACATAGCGCTGAACGGGATGAATGAATCAGCCAGGGTGGCGGCCCTGAAGGTGGCACTGACACAGACCAGGCGTGGTGTGGAGCGTGGATACATAAACAACCAGGTGGAAAACCAGGGGGTGAACCAGTCAGCGAATATCATCCAGAACGTCTTTCAGGGACTGTCAGAAGACACCCTAGAAGCCCTTATGAAAATAGGAAAGCAAATCCACACAGCAACGGATTAAATGGAACAGGACCCATCAGAACAAGCACAGTGGATCACAGACAGAAATCAGTTCAGGTCAATGGCCAGACATTACCACAGGAACTTCTGGAACTTCCTGAAGGATATGTGGTCCCATGTTCCCACATCACATGGTGAACCATCACTGAATTTTCACATGAAATATATGTGTGATGAACTTCAGCTTCTGGGTGAATGGGTGATCAATAAGCAGCCCAAAGAATATGACCTTCTGATCAATGTTCCACCAGGGTCTTCTAAATCGACAATTGCCACAATTTTATTTCCAGTCTGGATTTGGACACAGGCACCGTGGGCCAGGATCATCAGTGGATCAAATGAAGGGCGGCTGTCCATGTTCCAGTCACAGATGTCCAGGGATGTGATAAATTCAGACTATTTTCAACTAATTTATGGGGACCTGGTGATAATGAGAAAAGACCAGGACACAAAGGGATTATACATGAACCTAGATGGTGGATTCAGGATGTCCACATCAACCGGGGCAAACATTACAGGCCAGCATGGACACCTGATCATTGTTGATGATCCTATCAACCCAAAGGGTGTCCAGTCAAAGAAAATCATCACAGGCGCATCCCAGTGGATCAATACAACACTTTCAACGCGAAAAGTAGACAAGGCCAACACGCCAATGGTGATGATAATGCAAAGGCTACATGAAGCGGACCCAGCCGGGGACTGGATCAAAAAAAGTAAGGATGGTAAAATCAGGCTGAAGCATATTTGTCTACCATCCACCAGTGAATTTCCAGTTCACCCATCTGAAGACCTGGTGACCTTCCAGGGGAACGAAATGACACTTTCTGAATGGTATGAACACCAGGGTGGATTCCTGGACCCTACCAGGGCCCCAGGTCCAGTTCTGGAAGATGAAAAAGGGAAACTGGGTTCCAGGGGTTATTCTGAACAGTATGGTCAGGCCACGTCAGCACCTGAAGGAAATGAAGTGAAGCTGGAATGGCTGAAGGTGGTCCCATATAACAAACTACCAGAACAGGTGAAGAACCTGGTGAAAGACTACACAGTGGATGCTGCTGATAAAACCAAACAAGCCAATGACCCCACAGCCTTCCTTTGTTACGCTACCTACAAAGGCTATTTATTTGTTTTTGACTATATGACCATAAAGGAAACCTTTGGGAAGCGTGTGGAAGCCCTGAAAGGCTTTGTGGCCAAAAATGGGAACCGGGGACGGATATTTATTGAACCAAAAAGTTCAGGGGTGGCCATCACCCAGTATCTTCAGGAATCCACCACCCTGAATGTTCTGGAATGGAAGATGGCTGAAGGTGACAAGCTGGCCAGGTTGCGTTCCATTTCGCCAAACCTGGAAGCTGGGAAATGCTTTTTGGTTCAGGGTCCCTGGAATGATGACTTTATCCATGAAATGACAGTATTTCCAAACGCTGAACATGATGAAGCAGTGGATACACTGACTATGGCAGGGGTGAACACCTGGAACCGGGGCGTGGTCCAGGGATATGAATATCTGGGATAAGAAAGTATTTTCAAAGTAATTGCCTAAAAATTAGGACAAGAACTAAAAGGGTATTATCTTTGAAACATCGGAAGCGGGAAGCGCTTCTTCACACAGTCAAAACAACAACAAAATGCACACTTTCATTTCATATCCTTCCCTAAACAAAGCCCTGGAAAATGCCCCTAAAACTGTGGCTGAATTTTCACCCACAGACCTGGCCCTAAAAAAAGAACTTCTTTCCACTAAAAATCACCGAATTGTAAACTGGCTGGTGATTGAAGAATCAGTTTATTTTATTGTCAGGACGGCTGGAAATTTCCTTCTTTTAAATAGGCTTACACTTGTTAGTGAAACTGTGGCTGAATTTACTTCTGTGAATTACAGTTTTCGCAAGGGTGAAATATCAAAAGGGCAACACAAATTTGGAAGAACACCTTCAGAAAAAGAATACCTAGCCAGAACCGGAATCCTGGTTATGAAAGGTGACATCCTACCAAGCCAGAAATAATTCATTCACAGGCCCCAGGGATATGAAGACCTGGGATAAGGAAAACTATTTTCAAAGTAATTGCCTAAAAATTAGGACAAGAACTAAAAGGGTATTATCTTTGAAACATCGGAAGCGGGAAACGCTTCTTCACACAGTCAAAACCAAAAGCAATGGCAACGATAAAAGAACAGATTAAAAACGCCACTGAAGACATCAGAAAAGCCCATATGGCCAGGGCTGCACAGTGGGCTGAATATGTCCACCAAGAAATGACCATCAGAAACACCTGGAAGGAAGTGGAATGGTGTGAATACCTGGGTCTGGTCCCAGAACTGAAGAAAAAAGGTGTTCGCGGGGAATATCTGGGATTTCCAACTGGGTTCTTCAACACAAAAAAATCAAGGCAGTACCACACAGACAGGACTTCAGCCAGCAGCATTTCCAGAAATACAGCTGAAGACTATGTTTCAGACCAGCTGAAGAAGGAAGAAAAGAACCTGGAAGCCCAGCTGGACAAACTGGTGGGTCGGTTGAAAGAAAAAGGGCTGAAGGTTTCCACCATGAAGGTCATCCGGGCTTCATTCAATGTGAATCTGGAAATCACCATCACTGATGGGGAAACCACAGTGACAGCCTGGACCATTGTGGCCAGTGGACCAATTCAGCGGCCACATTACAGGTATTTGGTAAAATAATTCAGTCACAGGCCCCAGGATCACCCCTGGGGCACTCAAAGACAATAAGATGGAGTTAATACGGGCACTGGATGCCATTACACCCTGGACCACCACAGCACAAGTAAAAAATACTTTCAAAGTAATTGCCTAAAAATTAGGACAGCAATCTGGGAATGATTATCTTTGAACATCCAAAGCGGCCTAACCAGCCGCTTCTTCACACAGTCAAAACCACAGAAAAATGGCAATTGTAACAACTTCAGAAAACGGACAGACAACAGTGACGGAAGGAAACCTTCAGCTTATTCAGACCATCATTGACGGAAGAAAATTCAATGACTGTTCAGTGATTTATTCAGATTATTCTGAAATGGTTTCCACAGCTGACCCCAGGTTCAAATCTTTATTTATCGCTTTGCACAATTCAAAGCTGTGAACCACAGTCAAAACCACACCATCATGGAAGAAATAAAAAAAATACGGAAGTGGCAGGTTCACACCACCACATACCTGATCACAGATGAAGAAATTTTATCTGGACTACTTACACAGATTGCAACAATGGAAAAAGCTGGCAAAGCATACGCTACCGGGGACCTTTGGCAAAAAGTGTTTAGCACCTTTCCCCGCCAAAGCTGGGGGGTGAAAGTTGGAAATAATGTGATGATCTTCACTGATGGACAATGGGTGAAGACTGAAGTAAATGAAGACAATTTATCACAGATAAAAATCCTTTGCAAAATTGGAATTGTCACCCATGAAATAGAAAAAATAAGTCATGGACCAGGCACAGGATGAAAGTATTTTCAAATTAATTGCCTAAAAATTAGGACAGGAACTTGAAAGGTATTATCTTTGAAACATCGGAAGGGCACGAAGCTTTTCCATCACAGTCAAAACACATAAATATCATGGCAAATCAGACCAGCATCACATTCATAACTGAAGAAGAACTTTCAGCCATCAGAAACGCATACGCGAAAATTGAAACCGTGGACCCTGAAAGTGAACAGATCAAAGCATTAAACCGGTTTGTTGGGAATCTGGATAAGGCCAGTCTGGAAATATTACTGGATGCGAAGATCAAATGGATTTCATCAAAAGCTTCCACAGAACTGTTTCTTCGGGATTGTGGAAAATCCTTAAAGACTTTAGGCTAAAGAATTAAAACCTTCACCGGGCCCCAGGGATCACACCTGGGGTCATCAAAATCAGAAAATTATGACCAGCATTGAACACCACGCTTATGGAACCATCCACACTGAAAAAGGTCTTTCATTCCATGTGGATATGAACAAAAGACAGGTTTTGACATTCAAAGACAGCTACACTGTGGCGGCATTCCTTCCATTCAGCCATTTTGCCATTGAAGATGGTGAAGACCCAACAGAAGAAGAAGTCTGTGAAGAAGTCTGTGAATGGATCAAAGACCAATAACCAAGAATTAAAACCTTCACCGGGCCCCAGGGATCACACCTGGGGTCATCAAAACCAGAATGATCATGGACCAGTTCACAGAATACCGTTTCAACAACAAGACAGCCAGCAAGATGTCAGAAAGCTGTTTGTGCTTTTACCTTTCCTATCTGGCCAGGTTTTCCGCTAGTGGGTACACTATGGACCAGGCAAAAGAAATGGCCTGGGAAATGGGGGTGACATCACTGGGGGTGGAAGGTCCTGAACTGGATGAAGTCACAGCCCTTCTGGAAGACTTTTCAAAGAACCACAGCATGAAGGTTGAATTTCTTCTTCACGGCAAATGGACCCATGCCACAGTCACCTGGAAGGAAGGTGACACCAGCCCTGTGGTTTCATAAAGAACTAATGTTTTTACTGACTGATTCATCCACCCTGGAAGCCTGGGGTGGATTTTTTTTTGCATTATTTTTAAATCAGTTGCCCAAATATTAGGACGGGAACTTGAAAGGTATTATCTTTGAATCATCGGAAGGGCACGAAGCTTTTCCATCACAGTCAAAACAAAAAACATCATGGCCTACATTACCAAAGAAGAAGTTTTAAGCATCAGAAAGCAACTGACCACAGAATTTTCAAAGAAGGAAGGATGGAAGTTCAGCGTACGCAAAAACCACAATTCTGAAGTGGTGGTGGTTATCCTTCAGGCACCGTACAACCTGGAAGCATTCCTGGGTGAAGAATCTTACAAGACCCTGAACACCTATAATGGCACACATTCAAATAAGGGACTTCCTGTTTCAATGTTCCAGGATGTCCAGAAGATCATCACCATAATGAAGTCCCAGAACTGGTTTGATAAGTCAGATTCTATGACTGACTACTTTCACACAGCCTACTATCTGGACCTGAAGGTGGGCGAATGGGATAAGAAATTTGTAAGCACTGGGAACAACAATGAAGGCCAGCCAACACAGAAGGAAAAGGAAGATGCAGATTTTGAAACCTTGCTGAATGAAAAAGTGGCAGCCAGGGAAGCGAAGGAAACCCTGGAAGCTGTGGAACTGTCAGCATTCCAGGAAGCCCAGGCTGACCGGGCTGAACAGGATGAACTGATCCACCAAGTGGAAGTTCAGGAAGACATGGCAGCCCTGGAAGAAATTTATCAGACTTTAGAAGACCAGGATTCACTGGATTCAATGATTGAATTTTTCAACCTGGAAGAAACCTTCACAGCTGCTGACATTGACAGACAGGAAGCCCAGGCCCACCAGGAAGCCACAAAGCCACAGCTTCTGAATATTCTGGATCAGGTAGAAAGCCAGCTTCTGGCTGTTCTGGCAAAGGTGGAAAACCTGAAAGCCGTCCAGGTGGAAAACCAGACCCTGAAGGAACAACTGGCAGCCCTTAAAGCTGAAAACAAGGCGCTAAGGGATCAAAACAAACACCTGACAGCACAACAGACAGCCCTGGAAGCCATCCAGATCGAAAACAAAGCGCTGAAGGTGTCAATCAAAAATTCCACCCGCCTAATGGAAATGGCGGCTAATTCCCTGAATGGAAAGGAAGATCAACCGAAACCAGACCAGGACCCACTGGAAAACACCAAAATCTTCAGTATCTCAAAGGGAACCTGGCTGAAGAAATAAAAAACAACCCACAGGGCCAACACAGACAGCCCTGTGGGAACAAAATCAATAATAATGAAGGATATGACACTTCGTGAATATTATGCTGGCCTAGCTTTGCAGGGTCTTTGTGGAACGTGGCCATTAAAGGAATGGACTAATACTGATTTAGAAACAGCCACAGAAACAGCCGTGGCCCTGGCTGACCAATTGATAAAACAGCTGGAAGCCCCACCAAAATCTTTTTTGCTGACTGAAAAGGTCCCAGAACCAGGTCAGGCCATTCTATACGAATGCAATCATGGATTCAAAAAAGGATACTTTATTCAAATTTTGTTACCTGAACACGGAATTGGTCAAACCTGGATTCATGGAACATCAGATATAGACACATTTGAACGGTGGAAGCCTATTCCTAAAGAAGCCATAGCTGACGATAGATTTCACAGCCAAATCAAAAAACCGTAAAGAACTAATGTTTTGACTGATTTGGTCACCCTGGAAACCCTGGGGTGACTTTTTTTTTGCATTTCTTTCAAATCAATTGCCAAAAAGTTTGGACAGGAACTTGAAAGGTGTTATCTTTGAAACATCGGAAGGGCACGAAGCTTTTCCATCACAGTCAAAACCAAAAATCATGGCAAGTCTTTCAGTATCAAAAACAGCAGCAAAAAAATTCACCTACCTGATGAAGATGGCCCAGGCGGCTGGTGGGTCAATTAAGATCGACAACACAGAAGGGTCATTCATGCCAGCCCATGTGGAAATCCTGGGTGAAGGATCGACTTTCATTCACTTCAGCGTTTCCCACTATTACGAGCAAAACGGGGACCTGGTGCCTGACCCAGATATGGAATTTCTGGTAAATGTTCAGGGCCTGGAAAAGGAAATGTTCTGGGTGACTCCGGTTCACTTCCAGCAGGGAAATCTTTATATGCCTAGCATCAGTAAAGCAGACATGGACCTGAACAGGTTCACCAGTCTGAAGTATTACCCAAGGGCCATGTCAGCAAATAAATCATTTGCCACCATGTGGGTGAAGAACATTTTTTCACAGCAGGGTCTGAACACTAGAAAAGCCATCTAATAAAGACCCCCAGCCCAGGACCAAAACACCTGGGCTGGTTTTTTTTCACATTATTTTCAAATCATTTGCCAAAAAGTTTGGACAGTAAAGTGGAAAGGACTATCTTTGAAACATCGGAAGCGGGAAGCGCTTCTTCACACAGTCAAAATCAAAGAATTATGAAAGCTTGTACCATTATTGCTGAAACCCTGGGAATGATCGCACACGAAAACGGGAAAAACCGGGTCCCAGCCCAGGATTCCAGCTGGTTTCCAATGATTGAAGGAAGGCAAATAGGCCAAACACCAGCCGGGGAACCTTCCACAGTGGAAATCCTGGATGCCTGGCTGAAGGGCTGGGACAAAGCCAAAAATATCAAGATGCGTGAACTGTTTCCTGAAGTCTACGCAAGCAAATAAAACCGAACACCACCACCCTGGATCATCTGGGGTGGTGGTCTTACTTCACAGTCAAAACCACAAACCATGACCGTCACATCTTATGAATGCTTCATTGAATACATGGACGCAAAGAAAGGATTCAGGACCACCAGAAAAAATTTCCTGACATACGAAGAAGCCAAATCCTGGGCCCTGGAAAACCTGGAACGGTTTAACATGGATTTCATAAAATATCACTTTTAATTCAAATCAGTTGCCCAAATATTAGGACGGGAACTGAAAAGGTATTATCTTTGATACATCGGAAGCGGGAAGCGCTTCTTCACACAGTCAAAACCACAGAAAATGCAAACCATCACAAACAAATCACTGGCCCAGGCAATCAAGACCACAGAAGCTGAACTTTTGGAAACATCCAGAAACCAGTTCAGCCGGAAAGCAGCCCAGAAGATTCAGGAATTTGAAACCATGCTGGAAGACCAGAATAATTGGATTCATTCCACCATTAAAAGTGAAAAGAACTTTCACCTGCTGAATCCAGCCCATGACCGGATGGAAATAATTGCTTCTTTTATCACCACCCTGGAAACGGCAAAGGAAAGAAAGCAAATGACAGCCACCTATGACGAACGGATGTTTGACGGGTGGGTGGACTAAAGAATCAAAATTCAACCACAGGACCCCAGGAACAGCCCTGGGGAACACAAACCACAAACGATGGCAAATGGAAAAGAAGGAAACAGCTGTTATGGATGCCCACACCGTGGGAAGGTCACCGGATCGGCCCACAGTAGCTGTAAAAACCCACTAATTCAGGAAATAAGACATAAAATACTGGAAAGGTGCCTGTTTGGTCTTCTGCCTGAAATTTCATTAAATGGGGACCCCATGATCCAGATAAATGAACATGGATTCAAAAACGGATGGGCAATGTTCCCCATAAAATTTGACCCTGTATGGATCACTTGTCACCTTCCAATAACAGCAGACCAGGCAAAAGAACTGGGTGATAAATGTTCAAACTAATTGCCTAAAAATTAGGACAAGAACTAAAAAGGTATTATCTTTGAAACATCGGAAGCGGGAAACGCTTCTTCACACAGTCAAAACCACAGAAAAATGTCAATCGAAATCACAGCAAAGGTCTTTTTACAGGATGACATCCAGATCACACTTCACGGAACACAGGCCACCAGCACCGAATGTGGGGAATACTGGGGCGCTAATTATTCAACTGATGAAATCCAGATCACCTGGGTGGATGCCAGTGATGAAAATGGACGGGAATTTCCCCTGACATCTGAAGAATTTGAAGCCCTATGTAACCAGGCAGAACAGGAAGGTGACTGGGAAGAATTTGAATCCAGTGACGAATTTTAAAACCCACCCCAGGTGTTCACGCTGAATGCCTGGGGTCATTATTTAGCCCTTAAAAATTTGATACAATGTCCAATTCAAAAAAAATGACTTCTGAAGAATACATGACCATTATGACCTTGGTGGGGTGTCTGATCAGGGCTGAAGCTGGGTCCACTGGGGTCCTAGAAAATGACTTCCTGGATGCCCTGGAAGAAAATGGTTTGACTGAAGCTGAATCTGTCCAGGCTATCAATTCACTGACTGAACGTGAACTGATCATCTTCCAAAGACCTGAAGGTGTAAAAATCACCCCAGGCCAGACAAAGGAAGGCTGGCTTTATAATTTGACAAATGAAGGCCACCAATTCCATCCAGCGTGGAAAGGATTTCAGGACCTTCCTGAAGAAAAAGAAGCTAATACACCAATTTAACCACAAAACCCCAGGGAAGCCATCTGTGATGGTCCTGGGATCAAAATTCAATCATTATGAGTGTTAACTATTGCGAAAACCATGACCATTTTTTTGATGAAGATTTCACACTGGAATGTCCAAAATGTGAAGCTGAATCCATACAAGCTGAAGCTTTGAAAGATGGGCAGGGTTTTGACACCACGGAACTGGACCAGGAAAGCCAAACCGTCACCCTGAAAAGTATGACTTGGGCCACCGGGTTGAAGTTCAAAGAATCAGGGAAGCCATCTGGGACTTGGACCCCACCAGATGTGAAACTGACCCATGAAGAATTTACAACCATGATGGCCATAGTGGGTCTTCTTTGGTTCAATGAAATAGGGTTCACTGATGTCACAGAAGATGCCCTGGTGGATGAAACGGACCTAGACCTGGAAGATGCCCTTCAGGCCATCCATTCACTAAAGGCAAAAGAACTGGTGGAAGACCAGGACGGATTCCTGAATCTAACAATGGAAGGATATAAATTTCACCCCAAGTGGGCAGCCTTTCAGAAGCCACCAGTTGATACCAGCAGCAAAACGTAAGCAAAGACACCTATTTAATCACAAAACCCCAGGGAAGCCATCTGTGATGACCCTGGGGCAAATATCAAAGCAATGTTAAAGTTTTTAAAAGAAGTTCAGATCGTCACCGGGTGGGTCATCGTCTTCCTGATGGCCATTTCATTTTCAGCCGGGTGGTTTCTAAAAGGGAAGACCAAAGTGGCCACTATTAGCCCAGATAAAGACCGTGGTGGGTTTATAATAGACCAAACAGGGTTTCCACTGTCAAACCTGGTGGAAGGGACCCAGGACCAAGCAAACACAATGACCAGGGGCAAATTCCAGAATCAGCTGAACTGGATGAATGACCACAATGAAAT
>Ga0102812_10000359_pt1 | contig 33633 bp, 32 predicted proteins | sample ColrivemetaGS713_FD_79334 | JGI IMG/M metagenome (GOLD analysis project Ga0102812, IMG submission 79334) | Estuarine microbial communities from the Columbia River estuary - Flood tide ETM metaG S.713 | ecosystem: Environmental > Aquatic > Marine > Intertidal zone > Estuary | place: USA...
TTAATCTCAATGCGATCTCCGGGTTTGTAAACCTTAACAAAAAAGATATAAAAAGAGCCAGCGATACTAAGAATTAATTCTTGTAAAGTAATCGTTATTCCTGCCGATAATAAGCCAATGGCTAAGCCAAAATCTTTTATATTACCAGTGAAATATGAAATAGATATTAACAATAGAAGTATAAAACCTAGAATTTCAATTCCTTTTTGTGATTTGTAACGTAACGCATTGTCAGGAAATATATTCTTTAAATAGCGTCTAAAAAATGCAATGAGGGAAAACACTAAAACGACCCATATAAAGTATTTTATAAGATGCGCAGCTGTTGGATTTTCTAACATCCAAATTTTTATATTTTCAAAAGTATCCATGTCATTAAAATAAAAACAACACTCTAAATGAGCTGAAAATTGTGCTTTCAATCCCTATCACTAAAGTTACTTCTTTAAAAAATCAAAATCAATACTTATATTAAAAAAATATAGCGTTTTAAATAAAAAATCCCTTTCCATATATATGAAAAGGGATTATAAAAAAGCAGAGAGCTTTTCTGGGTACAGAAAGGTAACCAACCAAAATTAACCCTAACTTAAAGTTATTCCTGTACGCGTACTTGACTCTCTACTAAATCTTTTATAGGGACTATAAACTTCCCTTTAGCTGTTTTTATTGTTACTGATATACCATCGATGGCAACTACTTCGCCAGTTATGTTGTTAAACTCGATTATCTGACCAATTTCGTATGTTTTTCTTGCATAGAATGTTCTTAGCAAATCGCCCACCACTTTTTGGGCACCTAAGCCTAGTGCCAAGGCAAAAGCTAAAAGAAACGCCGCCAAAATCATAGTGACGTTATTTGTAATGATTTCTGTGTTAACGCCTGCTTGATTTAAGGCAGTTATTGAAATAAAAATGATAAGAATAAAAAACACTAACTGACTTATTATTTTTGATCCCGATAATTCCATCGATTCAAAAAGAGATTTCAAACCATTTTTAATCAAATTAGCAAGTAACAATCCTACTGTAAAAATTATAAGAGCTGCGAATAATCTTGGTAAATACCCTAAAAAGTTACTTATTTCTTGTGAAATTATTTGCAACCCTAAAATATCTGATGCCATTATTAACAGCATGATATAAATAAGCCATTTCACAAATACCGAAACTATTTTAATAGTATTAAAATTTAGCTTTTTACCTTCAATAATTTCAATTTCATTTATAGTCTCGTCTAATTTATCCGCTTTTGCGATGGTTAAGACTTTTTTAATAATTCGAACGGCCAGCTTTGCGAAAAGCCATCCTATTACTAAAACAAATAATGTTCCTATAATATTTGGAAAAATACCAGATATTTCAAACCAAACTTTCGTAAGAGATTCTAGTGCAATGTCTTTCCATATTGATGCTTTTTCCATTTTTAATTTGTTGTTAGGGTGATGTTGCTTGGTTTAATTTTACTTTATTTTATAATTACTTATTTCTACTTTTTATTACAGAATCTATAACATTTCCAATATTATAAGAGAATAGCGCCGCTAAATCCATGAGCAACTTAGCCATGGCAATGTCGTGCATGACCTTAGCTTTAAGCTCTGGTGGAACTTCCCTAAGTGGCTGGTTTATATATTTAAACGGATTCTCCATTAATTAAAGTTTTCATTATAAACGTTAACAAGCTTATCTTTAGCTCTTTTTACCCGCATTTTAACTGCACTTTCACCTATATCTAAAACATTCCCAATATCTTTAATACTTAAGAAGTCTTGGTATTTTAAAAGTAAAATCATTTTCTCGTCTGGAGAAATAAGCTCTAATGCTAGCTGTAATTTTTCTACTTTCATATCTAAAAAACTACTTTCATCTTCAACATCCGGAAGGTTTTCTAAATCTGCATAATCTACCGATTGTTTTTCAAATTTTTTAGCTGTATTTCTCGTTACATAATTAACACAATGATTATATGTGAAAGCATAAAGCCATGTTGAAAATTTAGAGGTTCCTTTAAAACTTGCCAATTTAACAAAGAGTTTTAAAAACACATCTTGTGTTAAATCTTTAGCTTCATCTTCATCTTTTGCAAAACCATAACATTTATTAAACACCAACCTAGAGTATCTATCATATAAAATCTCAAATAGCAAGGTGTCATTGTTTTTTACAATGGCTTTAACCAAATCTTCATCTGATTGATTATTACTATTTTTAAGGGTTTTCAAATGTAGCTAACGCTATTTAAGTTAATCTTTATGGTTTTTAGACACTCTTTTTTATACAAAGTCACTATTTAATACTCAAAAATAGTAAAGTTTTTCTTAACCGAAATTTTAGATAGAATTGCTTATGGTTATAAAACAGAAAGGTTTAAATTTGCACCTGTTTATTGAATTTAACTATGGATTCTTCAAAAGAGCTAATAAAAGCTACCAATTTACTTTTAGAAATCTCATCACTTCTAATGGTTTCGGGAGCAAACACAATACGAGTAAATTTAAGTCTCAACCGATTTGCCGCAGGCTTAAATTTTAAAACATCATGTTTTATAAGTCATAAAAGTATCATTATGACTTTGTATGAAGAAGATACAACACTAAGCTGTACGCGCGTTAAAAATATTCCACCGCATGCTATTAATTTCTCTACAATTTCTGCGATTAGTAAAGCTAGCTGGGATGCTGTAACAGAGAATTGGACACTTGAACAAATTTCTAATGAAATTGAAAAAATAAAAACCCAAAAAAGATATTCTAAACTAACTGTTCTAATCGCTGTAAGTTTAGCTGGTGCCGGGTTTTGCAATATTTTTAAAGGCGATTATTTAAACATGCTTGTTGCTTTTATAAGTACATTTATTGGCTTGGTTGTTTTTCAATTAACGCATAAGGTAAAATACAACGTCTATATTCGAATATTTTTAGGCTCTTTTATAGCGTCGCTTATTGCCGGACTTGGAATAGTTTATAATATAGGTGAAAATCCGCAAACAGCATTAGCTACATCGATACTTTATTTAGTCCCTGGTGTTGCCTTAATAAATTCTTTTACAGATTTATTAGATAACAATATAATTAATGGTCTGGTACGTTTTACCACAGGACTTATGACCGTGCTTGCAATCGCTTTAGGATTATTTATAACCATGCTTATTTATCAATTAAACTAATTATGTTAGAAATTATCTTAAAATTATTAGAAGTAGCTGCGTGGTCTGGAATTGCCGCTTTAGGTTTTGGATTACTATTTAATATTCCAAAAGGAACCATAATTACTGTTTTTGTATTGGGCTTCTCTGCTGGGTTAATAAAATTTACACTTTTAAAATTTGGATTAAATATTGTTCTAGCCACTTTCATTGCAGTCCTTTTTGTGGCTATTGTTAGTATGCCAACAGCGCATAAAATACACCATCCACCAGTAGTGTTTTGTATACCACCCGTAATACCTATGATTCCTGGTTACTTTGCATATGAAACCGTTTTATCGGTAATGAATTTCATTTTTATTGAAAAAGATGCTGCACGAAGACTAATACTGATAGATTCGATATTTTCTAATGGATTTACCATGTTTTTTATACTGATATCGATTGCAGCGGGAATATCTTTACCTATGCTTGTTTTAAGAAAAAGCACGGTTAAAAAGATTGAGGATTAATTAACAGACAAGACCATATAAAAAAAAGCGTACCTGATTGGTTCGCTTTTTTTTATATGAGATTCCTGCCTTCGCAGGAATTAGTTAAATATGTAATGCTCTATCTCCTGTAGCAGCTAAAGCCGCTTCTTTAATAGCTTCTGTAAATGTTGGATGTGCATGACTCATACGCGATACATCTTCAGCAGATGCTCTAAATTCCATAGCAACAACCGCTTCTGCAATCATATCGGCAGCACGTGCGCCAATCATATGCACACCTAAAATTTCATCAGTTTTTTTATCTGCTAAAATTTTAACGAATCCGTCTAAATCCATACTGGCTCTACTTCTTCCTAAAGCACGCATCGGGAACGACCCTACTTTGTATTCTATTTTAGCCTCCTGTAGTTGTTCTTCGGTTTTACCAACAGCAGCTACTTCTGGCCAGGTATAAACAACGCCAGGTATTAGATTATAATCTATGTGTGGTTTTTGTCCCGCTAAAATTTCGGCAACAAACACCCCTTCTTCTTCTGCTTTATGTGCTAACATTGCCCCTTTTACCACATCACCAATAGCATATATATTAGATGCACTTGTTTGTAAATGATCGTTCACTTCAATTTGACCTCTGTCTGTAATTTTTACTCCAGCAGCTTCCGCATTTAAACCATCGGTATAAGGACGACGGCCTACAGATACTAAACAATAATCGCCTTTAAACGTAATTTCTTCTCCTTTTTTGTTATCTGCTTTTACAATAACTTCTTTTCCTTTTCGCTCGACAGATTTAACCTTATGTGATGTATTTATACTGAATTTTTGTTTTTTCAATACTTTATTAAGTTCTTTTGAAAGTCCGGAATCCATAGTAGGTATAATGCGATCCATATATTCAATAACAGTAACTTCAGCACCCAATCTTTTGTATACCTGACCTAATTCTAAACCAATAACACCGCCACCAATTACAATTAAATGTTTAGGGATTTCTTTTAATTTTAAAGCTTCGGTAGACGTTATAACCCTTTCTTTATCTACTTTGATGAATGGCAAACTGGAAGGTTTACTTCCTGTTGCTATAATGGTGTTTTTAGCTTCAATTTCAATTGTTTTCTCACCTTTAATAGTGATATGCGTAGCATCTTTAAAGCTTCCTAATCCTTGATATACATCGATTTTATTCTTCTTCATTAAAAAATCAATGCCTCCCGTAGTTTGGTCAACCACCGATTGTTTGCGAGCAATCATTTTTTCAAGATTCACTTTAATATCTCCAGGAATATCAATTCCGTGTTCTTCAAAATGTTTAACAGCATCCTCATAATGGTGTGATGAATCTAAAAGTGCTTTACTCGGTATACAACCCACATTTAAACAAGTGCCTCCAAGTGTGTTATACTTTTCTATAATGGCAGTTTTCATGCCTAATTGTGCGCAACGAATGGCTGCAACATAGCCTCCGGGACCTGAGCCAATAACGGCTACATCGTATGAATTCATATTATGAAATTGAAGTTCGTAAATTATAATCTAAGGTCAAAAATACAAATGTTTTACTGGAAGTCAATAAAAAAGAATTGTTAATTGATGCCTGCTAAAATTTCTGCTACTTAGAAAACTAAAACCAGCAATGTTTAAGAATAGTATAAATTAATTAGTTTGATAGTATCAATTTTTCAATTTATTAATATCATTAATAATCCAATTTAACTCGGGATCTATATACTGTTTTCTGTCTTCAATAGTAGGAATAATTTCAACATCGGGCATAATGCCATAACCATCGGGCATTTGTTTATAGGATGCTTCAACTTGCATTAAACCCATTCTAATTTTAAGTTTAGATGTTGGCATTTCATAAATTCTATAAATACCCGCAACACAACCATTATATGCACCTCCTGTTTCTTCTCCTACAAAAACAGCTCTTTTATTCGCTTTTAAATGCGTTGAAAGTAAAGACGATGCGGAAAATGAATTTCCATTAATTATCACATATAAAAAGCCTTTGTAATTTAACGGATTGGGTTCTTTTTCTTTAGAAAATCTAAACTTATAATAAAATTTATCCTCTCGTTTTTTTGTTTTTATTAAATTCTGTGCAATTATTACGGGCGACAACAATAACGCTGATGCTTTAATGGCAAAAGGGGTCGTATTACTCATTAAATATTTAAAATAAGGTAAGCGACTATTTACTTCGCTCTCTTCAATAAACTTGTAGTTTTCGTTAGTTAAAAACGAATAGAGATAATCTATTTCTGCAATTCTTCCACCACCATTATCCCGCAAATCTAAAATGAGATGTTCGGTTTTTAGGGAGTCTAAAGTATCAAAACTTTCCTTGTAAAACTTCTTGTAATTTCCGTTATTAAAACTTCTAATTTTTAAATATGCAACAGCACTGTCTTTCCCTATAAAATTAAAGTTTCTTGTATATTCATTTTCAGAAGAAATAAAGCCTCTTTTTCTACGCTCTTTTCGCTTCTTTTTTGCAGCAATTTGTTTAAATTTCTTTTCTTCTTTTGATAGTTTTTCAACTTTCAAAGAAACGATTGAATCTTTTTTACTGCCTTTTTCATCTTTTAAAATGCGATGAAACGTTTTTATAAAGATCGAATCTTTTTGTTTAAATTCAATTTTTAAACTATCTAAGAAGCCTTTGTCTTTATAATACAAAGTTGAAAAACTATTGCCTACCGCCCTATTATACAGTGTTTTATTATACCCATCTGAAGCAAATCGTGTTTTATAAAGTTCTGCTAAATTAGTAGCATTTTCATTTTCTATATTTAGTAGTTCACTGCCAATTAGGGTTGAATCTTTCCCTCTAGATTTAACCACCCATAGTTTATTATCTAAATATTCAAAACCTAATTCGTAAAATTCAAACTTTCTTTTTTTTAATTCTTTTCGCTCTTTTTTTGTATAATACTTATTAGCCGAACCTACCGAAATATGGCCTTGTTTAATATTAGCTACTACAGGTGATAGTTTTTTATAAAATTCCTGTGAGGTGATTGGAGTTTTTATAGAAGATTTAAGACTATCAAACTTAAAATCTAAAACTTCCCTAGAGGTATATTGATATAATTTAGGGTGGTGCTTTTTTAATTGATTATAAACTTGATCAATATCATGCTTTAAATCTATAATTGGATGCATTGCCGTAATCTGCTCGTTATGTTTCTTTATGCTCCCACAAGACATCAATAAAATTATTATAACAATAAACAATAATCGTTTTTTCATGCACTAATATTTCATTTTTAAGATGCTCTAATTTACTTGTATTTAAACCAATTCAAAATGTATTAAATTTTATTTAACGTTTCAGTAAAATGGAATAGCAGTCTAAAAATAAAATTATGTAGTTTTGTGCTCGATGCAAAAAAACATAAACATACAAAACAAAAAAGCGCGCTTTCTATACGAAATTTTAGATAAGTATACTGCTGGGATTGTGCTAACAGGTACCGAAATAAAATCGCTCCGTAGTAGCAAAGCATCTATTGCCGAAAGTTTTTGTGAGTTTAATGAGAAAGGCGAACTTTTTGTGATTAATGCTACTATTGAGGAATATGCTTTTGGTAATTATTACAATCACCGCCCTAAGGCTGAAAGAAAGCTTCTTCTTAACAAAAAAGAGCTTAAAAAACTGTATAAAGAAGTTCAAAATTCTGGGCTTACTATTATCCCGTTACGCTTGTTTATTAACGAAAAAGGCTATGCCAAAATGGATATCGCATTGGCAAAAGGTAAAAAGTTATTCGATAAACGTGAAACCATTAAAGACCGTGATAATAAACGCGATTTAGATAGAATCAAGAAAAACTTCAAATAATCACATTGAAAATGATGAAAAAATTTCTTCTAATTGCTTTAACCACCTTCATATTTGCAAAAGCGCAAGCTCAAAGTAATAAAGCGGTTAAAGATTTAGTTCCTGAAAAAGATTATACCGAAAGTGTTTTAACATTAGATAGTACTATTAATTCACTCTATGCTGTTATTTCGGGGGAAAAAAAGCAAAAACGCGATTGGGCCCTTTTTAAATTCTTGTTTTACCCTGAGGCTAAATTAATTGCCTCCGGTAAAAATGACGATGGCAAGCCACAAGTTAAATACATGAAACCTGAAGATTACATTAAAAGCTCTGGTAAATGGCTTGTTGAAAATGGTTTTTTTGAAAACGAAATTCATAGATCTGTTGATAATTTCGGCACTTTAGCGCATGTATTTAGTACTTACGAAACCTTTCACAGTAAAAAAGATGAAACGCCATTTATGCGTGGTATCAATAGCATTCAGCTTTTTAATGACGGCAAGCGCTGGTGGATTGTAAATGTGTATTGGTCTCAGGAATCTAAAAGAAACCCAATTCCGCAAGAGTATTTACCACATGGTCAGCAGGTTTTATACAATGGACATTAAACCGTGAAAAAACTAATTTTTATCCTCCAATAGCGGCACAAAACGAAATTCACCAAACTCGTGTTGTTCAAATTCTTTGGTGTCGTTTCTAATAAAAAGCGTCATAATTTGAACATCATCACCCACAGGAATAACTAACCTACCTCCTACTTTTAACTGACTTAATAAAGGTTTCGGCACAAAAGGCGCACCAGCAGTTACTATAATACTATCAAAAGGAGCCTCTTCCTTCAATCCTTTGTAGCCATCTCCAAAAATGAGTTTTTTAGCTCTATAACCTAGTTTTGGTAAAAACTTGCTCGTTTTTTTAAACAATTCCTGTTGCCGCTCAATACTGTATACTTTTGCCCCTAACTCACACAAGATAGCAGTTTGATAGCCACTACCTGTCCCTATTTCAAGAATTTTATGATCCTTTTTTACTTGCAGTAATTCCGTTTGGAAAGCCACGGTATAAGGTTGCGAAATAGTTTGGTCTGCTGCGATAGGAAACGCTTTATCCTGATAAGCATGGTCTAAAAAACCAGAATCCATAAACAAGTGCCTTGGTACATTTCCTATGGCATTTAAAACAGCCTCATCACTTATTCCTTTGTTTTTTAATATATTAACTAGTTGTTGTCGTAATCCTTTATGTTTAAAAGTGTCTTTCAATGTTGGTGTGGTTTATATGGCTAAAATTAGTCAAACATTTCTAAGCTAAAAACTATTTAAACAGATTTAATTTTTGAATTCGTTTAACTAAAAAATTCATTGGAAATAATCAAATTCGTGTGTTAAATATCTTATTTTTGTTGAAAACGTAAAATATTATGCTGAAAGCAGGTGTACTTGGTGCTGGCCATCTTGGTAAAATTCATTTAAGACTTCTAAAACAATCTGAAAAATACGAACTAGTTGGTTTCTATGATGCAGATGAAGAAAGTGGTAAAAAAGTAGAAGCTGAATTTGGATATAAATTTTTTAATTCTATTGACGCTCTTATAGATGCTGTAGATATGGTGGATATTGTTACTCCAACTTTATCTCATTACGAGTGTGCAAAACAAGCTATTTCTAAAGGTAAACATATATTTATTGAAAAACCAATCACTAATACGGTTGAAGAAGCAGAACATATTAGAGAACTTCTTGCTGAACATAACTTAAGAGGTCAAGTTGGACATGTAGAACGCTTTAATCCTGCCTTTTTAGCTATAAAAGACGATATTAAATCGCCTATGTTTATAGAATCGCATCGGTTAGCAGAATTTAATCCTCGCGGTACCGATGTCCCTGTGGTATTAGACTTAATGATACATGATATCGATATTATTTTAAGCGTTGTAAAATCGAAAGTAAAAAATATTAGTGCAAGTGGTGTTGCTGTTATTAGTAACTCGCCAGATATTGCGAATGCGCGAATCGAGTTTGAAAACGGCTGTGTAGCAAACCTTACTGCAAGTAGAATTTCGCTTAAAAAAATGCGGAAAGCACGTTTCTTCCAAAAAGATGCTTATATCTCTGTTGATTTTTTAGAAAAGAAATGTGAAGTGGTAAAAATGAAAGATGCACCAGAAAACCTTGGCGATTTTGATATGGTACTTCAAAATGCTGAGGGCGTTAAAAAACAAATATATTTTGACAATCCGCATGTAGCAAATAACAACTCTATTCTTGACGAATTAGAATCGTTTGCAAATGCTATTAATACCAATACATCACCCGAAGTAACACTGCATGACGGAACTGAAGCATTGCGTGTTGCCACTCAAATTATAAATTGTTTTAAATAGTTCTTAATGCTCAAATGATTATTTTTTTAGAGAAACTTAAAAATGAAAATCGCTCTTTCAATAATTTTTATTCTAACTCTAAACACAGTATTTGGACAATCTGAATCTGAATATCACATTGATGTTGAATTAACAGAATGTTTGGATATAGAGAAGAATTATACCACAAGTGGAATGACCCAATGCATAATTGATACCACTACAAGATGGGATGAACGATTGAATAAAAGTTATCAAGCTTTAGTAAAAACACTATCAATAGAACAAAAGAAAATTCTAATAAACGCTCAAAAATTATGGATTGCTTATCGTGATAAAGAAATCGAATTTTCTCATCAACTTTATAATGATATTCAGGGAACTATGTGGATTCCAATTAGTGCTGAAACAAAATTAAATTTGACTAGACATCGAACTTTAGAATTAGAAAGCTACCTAGATAATAAAACAATTGGTAATTTACCACTAGTACACGAATAGTATAAATAAATAAGCGAATTCGTGGCAATACAATTTAATAAGATTCCCTCCTTCGAGAGAATAACAAAACAACTTACTCAATGAAAAATATAGCTGTAATTGGTGCGGGTACTATGGGAAATGGTATCGCACATACCTTCGCTCAAAGTGGATTTAAAGTGAATCTTATCGATGTTAGTGAATCTTCACTAAAAAAAGGCATCGAAACTATTACAAAAAATCTAGACAGAATGGTTTCTAAAGAAACCATTACAAATGCTCAAAAAGAAGTAACACTTTCAAACATTTCTTCATTTACAAGTATTTCTACAGGGGTTCATGGTGTAAGTTTAGTAGTTGAAGCTGCAACCGAAAATGTTGATTTAAAACTTAAAATTTTCAAACAACTGGATGAGACTTGTTCGAAAGACTGCATTTTAGCAACAAACACGTCATCAATTTCAATAACTCAAATTGGAGCTGTAACCTCAAGACCAGATAAAGTAATTGGCATGCACTTTATGAATCCGGTGCCAATAATGCAACTCGTTGAAATTATCCGAGGCTATAATACTAGTGATGCTGTAACAAAAACCATCATGAAATTATCTAAAACTTTAGGCAAGACTCCTGTTGAAGTTAACGATTATCCTGGTTTTGTTGCAAACCGGATTTTAATGCCAATGATTAACGAATCTATTGAAACCCTTTATAATGGTGTTGCAGGTGTTAGTGAAATTGATACTGTTATGAAATTAGGAATGGCACATCCTATGGGCCCGCTACAATTAGCCGATTTTATTGGTTTAGATGTATGTTTATCTATTTTAAACGTGATGCATGATGGTTTTAAAAATCCAAAATATGCACCATGCCCGTTATTAATAAATATGGTTAGAGCTGGTCAATTTGGGGTAAAATCTGGTGAAGGTTTTTATGATTATTCTGAAAGTAAAAAAGCTGAAAAAATAGCATCTCAATTTTTGAAGTAAACTGACGCAGTTTTTATTTCTAAACTATAAAATAAAATTCAATACTATAAAAAATGGCGCAAGTAATTCCATTTAAAGCTGTAAGACCAACCCGCGATAAAGTAGGTCTTGTAGCTTCGCGCTCGTATCAAAGTTATACCGAACCAGAGTTAGAGGCTCGCTTAAATTACAATCCGTTTTCATTTTTACATATTATTAATCCTGGTTATAAATATGACAAAGATATTCGCGGGAAGGAACGTTTCAGTTTAGTAAGAAATCGCTATCTAGAATTTAAAGAAGATGCCATTTTTATACAAGACAAAAAACCTTGTTATTACGTTTACAGAATTGTAAACCGGGACGGAAATGAATTCTCTGGAATAATAGCTGCAACAAGTACCGAAGATTACAAAAATGATATTATAAAAAAACACGAAGACACCATTGAGTATCGTGAAAATATTTTTAAAGACTATTTAAAAACAGTTGGTTTTAATGCAGAACCTGTACTTCTTACGTATCCAGATAATGCATCTATAAAATCTATCATCAAGGAAACTCAAAAAGTCCGAGCTGAATTTGAATTTACAACACATTTTAGAGACACACATTATTTATGGGTTGTAGATAATAATCTGTCTATAGAAAAAATCAGGAAGGAATTCGAAAGTATTCAAACCATTTATATTGCAGATGGACATCATCGTACTGCATCATCCTATTTACTTTCAGAAGTATTAAAATCTGAAAACTCGGATCGTAATGGAAACGAAACTTATAATTTTTTTATGAGTTACTTAATTCCAGAATCTGAATTAAAAATTCATGAATACAACCGGCTTGTTAAAGACTTAAATGGGTTAACGAAAGATGCCTTTTTAATTCAACTTGATACGCACTTCCGGATTGAAAATAGAGGACAAGAACTATACGTGCCAACAAAAAAACATCATTTCAGTATGTATTTAGATGGTGAGTTTTATTCGTTATTTTTAAGGAAAGCCAACTACCAATTTCAAAACCCGTTGGATGCGTTAGACACTCAAATTTTATATAAAACCATTTTAGACCCTATTTTAGGAATTTCAGATGTCCGAAATAATACTAGATTGAGCTATTCTTACGGAAAAAATAATATGGTTACTATAAAAACTGAGGTGGATTCTGGTGAATTTGCTCTCGGATTCGGTCTTGTTCCTATTACTATTCACGAACTTAAGGCTATAGCAGATGAAGGTTTAACCATGCCTCCAAAAAGCACGTTTATAGAACCTAAATTACGAAGTGCTGTAACTATTTACGAATTTTAAAATATGACCATTCAACAAAACCTTAATTATATAAAATCTACATTACCAGATCACGTTACTTTAGTGGCGGTTTCAAAAACCAAACCTGTTTCAGATTTAATGGAAGCCTACAACGCTGGTCAGCGCGTTTTTGGAGAAAATAAAATTCAGGAAATGGTTGAGAAACAAGAAGCCATGCCAAAAGATATTGAGTGGCACATGATTGGGCATGTACAGAGCAATAAAGTAAAGTATATGGCATCGTTTGTTAATTTAATTCATGGTGTTGACAACTTTAAATTATTGGAAGAAATAAATAAACAGGCATTAAAACATAACAGAATAATTAACTGCTTACTTCAAATAAAAATAGCTTCTGAAGAATCAAAATTTGGAATGACACCACATGAAGCTTCTAATCTTTTAAAATCACCTGCATTTTCAGAATTAAAAAACATTAAAATTGTTGGTGTTATGGGAATGGCGACGTTTACCGATAACGAAAGTCAGATCAAAAAAGAATTTGCTTTGTTAAAAACTACATTTGATGCCTTAAAATCGATCGAAACTTTTAACTTTAAACCAGAAACCGTAAGTATGGGAATGAGCGGAGATTATGCCTTAGCCATAGAATGTGGAAGCAATATGATTCGAGTTGGAAGTAGTATTTTTGGCGAACGGAATTATTCCATTTAATAGAAAAATTTAAAGTAAAAAAAGTATTTGTACGCAATATTAGACATAGAAACCACTGGTGGCAAGTATAATGAAGAAGGGATTACAGAAATTGCCATCTACAAATTTGATGGTCATAAAGTTGTCGATCAATTCATAAGTCTTATTAATCCAGAGCGAGATATTCAACCCTTTGTAGTTAATCTTACTGGAATAAACAATAACATGTTACGAAATGCACCTAAATTTTATGAGGTTGCAAAACGTATCGTAGAAATTACAGAAGATTGTATTTTAGTGGCTCATAACGCACAGTTTGATTACCGAATTTTAACAACAGAATTCAGCCGATTAGGGTTCGAATTTATTCGTCCTTCACTTTGTACAGTAGAACTAGCTAAAGATTTAATTCCGGGGCAGGAATCTTATAGCCTAGGAAAATTAGTGCGTTCGCTAGGAATACCCGTTGCCGACAGACACCGTGCTTCTGGCGATGCTTTAGCAACAGTGAAATTATTTCAAATGTTGTTAGATAAAGACACTACCAAAAAAATTATACTGGAATCCATCAAATTAAATCCTAAATATCAATTAGAACCCAAGCATTTAGACATTCTTAAAGACTTACCTTCAATAACAGGCGTTTACTATATTCATAAAGCTAATGGAGAAATCATTTATATTGGGAAAAGTAAAAATATAAAACAGCGCATCAATCAACATTTTACAAGTACCAATCAAAAATCAAAAAAAATGCAAGCCCAGGTATCGGCTGTTACATATGATGCAACTGGGAGTGAACTAGTAGCTCTTTTAAAAGAAAGTGAAGAAATTAAGCGCTTAAAGCCGATATTCAACAGAGCGTTAAGACGCACGTCTTATACACATGCCCTTTATAGTTTTATTGACGATAACAACTATATAAACTTAAAAATTGATTTGGCTGATGGACGTAAAAAACCCATAACCACATTTAGCAACAAACAAAGTGGAAAAAGTTTTATAACAAAAGCCGTTGAAGATTATAGATTATGCCAAAAATTAACGGGACTTTACAAAACGAAAACCAGTTGTTTTAATTTCGATATAAAAGCATGCGATGGCGCCTGTATAGAAAAAGAACCCGCGGAAACTTATAACCTACGAGTAGAGAAACTTATTACAAAAAACAGTTATTCTAACAAGAATATGGTTATTATTGATAAAGGACGTGATATTGATGAACACAGTGCCATATTAATCGAAAATGGAGTTTTTAAAGGTTTGGGCTTTTTCAATTTAAATTATCAAATAAATAATATAGAGGTGCTAGAATCTATTATTACGCCGATGCATAATAATAGAGACACACAACATATTATTCAAAGTTATTTAAGAAGAAATAAGAGGTTAAAAGTAATAACCTTTAGCTAAAAATTTAAAAAACGTTTCATATTTCACTACTTTTGAAACTATGCAAAAACAACAAAACAAAAACTGGAAAACAAAACTTCATGATATTATATATGAGGCAGACACTCCTACGGGTAAGTTGTTTGATGTTGTTTTACTAATCACCATAATTGCCAGTATCTTACTTGTTATGCTTGAAAGTGTAAAAAGTATTGATGCTAAATATCATACTATTCTTAATGTTTCAGAATGGGTTATCACTATTCTATTTACATTCGAGTATATTGCTAGAATTATTACGGTAAGAAAACCACTTCACTACATTTTTAGTTTTTATGGCATTATCGATCTTCTTTCAACTATACCAAAATACATTTCATTAATTTTTGGTGGTGTGCATGCTTTGGCAGCTTTACGCGCATTACGCCTATTGCGAATATTCAGAATTTTAAAATTAGCTCGCTATCTAGGTGCTTCAAATAATTTAATACGGGCTTTAAAAGCAAGTCGTGCAAAAATTTCTGTTTTTTTGTTTGCTGTTATTATAGTCGCCATTATTTTAGGAACTATTATGTATTTGGTTGAAGGTGAAGAAAACGGCTTTTCAAACATTCCAAAAAGTGTGTATTGGTGTATAGTAACACTTACTACTGTTGGGTTTGGCGACATTGCTCCACAAACGCCATTGGGTCAGTTAATAGCATCTTTAGTAATGATTTTGGGGTATGGTATCATCGCTGTACCAACAGGAATAGTTTCTGCAGAATATACCACCCAACTTAATCCCAAGCAAGAACCTCAAAAACCTATCATAGACCTAAATACGCAATCCTGTCCTAATTGTGCTGCTTCAAAACATAAAGATAACGCTGAGTTTTGTTATAACTGTGGTCATCATTTACACAATGCCTAAATACCTTATTTCTATAATTGGACCTACCGCCATTGGAAAAACGGCGTTAAGCATTAAACTGGCTAATTATTTTAATACAGAAATTATTTCAGCAGACTCTCGCCAGTTTTTTAAAGAAATGAGTATTGGTACTGCCGCACCATCAATAGAAGAATTAGCGGCTGCCAAACATCATTTCATTCATCATAAATCCATTCAAGAAAATTATAATGTAGGTGCTTTTGAAAAAGATGCTTTACAAACCTTAGACAGGTTGTTTAAAACTCATGATGTAGTCATTATGGCTGGTGGTTCTGGGTTGTATGTTGATGCTGCTACAAAAGGATTAGACGAATTTCCAGAAGTCGATTCGAACATTCGAGAGACTTTAAATACCAATTTAGTAAATCAAGGGCTTTGCTATCTTCAAAACCAACTAAAAGAATTGGACATGGTTTCTTATAATAGCATTGCCATAGATAATCCACAGCGGGTTATTCGTGCTTTAGAAGTTTGTATTGGTACGGGCAAACCATATTCTTCATTTTTGAATAAGAAAAATATAAATCGAAACTTTAAAACCATTACCATTGGTTTAACCGCAGATAGAGAAATAATTTATAGTCGAATAAATCAAAGAGTTGACGACATGATGCAACAAGGGTTGTTAGATGAAGTTAAAAAACTACTTCCTTTTAAGGATTTGAATGCTTTAAATACTGTAGGTTATAAGGAATTATTTAATTTTTTGGATGATGAATGGACGCTTGACTTTGCTATTTCCGAAATTAAAAAGAATTCTAGGCGTTTTGCTAAACGCCAACTTACATGGTTTAAAAAAGATGAAAATACTTTGTGGTTTGATTTTTTAACGGATAGTGATAGCATTATCGAATCGTGCGAATCTCAAATGAAAAACAATTAGTGTTACAAAAAAATATTTTTTAACATAAATAAAACAAACTAAAGATTAGTACGTTTGCACTTTAATACTTATTACTTTTTTAAAGTATCTTTATCACAAATAAATTCTTTTTTTAATGAACACCTTTTTAAAACGCATTTTAATATTATTAAGCATTATTGCCATTGGCTTATTTTTGTATTCCATTATTGTTGGAGATATTTTCGAAAAACGCTTAAGTCCGAAAGACACTGTTAAATTTGAGTTGAATGATTTAAAGATGAAAGTGTTTTATAACCGACCATCGAAAAAAGGAAGAGAAGTTTTTGGGGCCTTAGTTCCTTTTAATGAGGTTTGGAGAACAGGCGCAAATGAGGCGACCACTTTTGAAACCAATCAGCCACTTACTATTAACGGTTCTATATTACCAGCTGGAAAATATACATTATGGACTGTTCCTAAAGATAGTATGTGGACTGTTATTTTTAACTCGAAACAATATTCTTGGGGTGTTAATTCTGAAATGAAACCAATGTGGGATCCTAACTATGATGTCGTAGATATTGAAGTTCCTGTTGAAAAACTAAATTCAACCGTAGAGCAGTTTACAATCGCTTTCGATAATTCCACCGATAGTTTATCGTTAACCATGGCGTGGGACAATGTAAAAATTGCTGTCCCGCTTTATAAATAACTTGATATTATTTAATCTTACTCTAAAATAAACGCTATCGAAATATGCTAAGCAAAGTTTTTCCTAGTCGATATAAATTACTTGCATCCTTTATTTTTATTTTTCTATTATTCTCATTTATTGTGCGAGTAGGCTTTTTAATTTGGAGTTTTGGGCAAACCAATACCACATTTTTCACTTTATTATACACCTTTCTTGTTGGATTTTTGTTTGATTTAGGAACCATTTCTTTTTTTGCAATTCCTTACATAATCTATTTATTATTAATTCCTCGCAAGCTTTATGGATCGTTATTTGATAAAATCATCACATACTTTGGCTATGGTTTGGGACTTACTATTTTCCTGTTTTCATTTTTTGCTGAAGTTACTTTTTGGGAAGAATTTGAACGTCGCTTTAATTTTATAGCGGTAGATTATTTAATCTACACCTTCGAAGTAGTAAAAAACATAAACGAATCTTACCCCATACCCATTCTTTTTAGCGCTATATTTTTGTCGCTTTTTGTCTTAATTTATTTCACCAAAAGAAAAAATATATTTAAAACCACATTTAATAATAATACTTCGTTTAAAGAAAAGTTAATTCCATCGGTGGTAATTATAAGTATTGCATTAATTTTTGCCCTATTTGTAAAAAATGAAAACGCAGAACAATTTGATAACAGATACAACAACGAAATAGCAAAAACCGGTATTTACTCCTTTTTTGCAGCTTTTCGAAGTAACGAACTATCGTATACCGAATTTTATAAAACTATTGATGATAATGTGGCATTTAACATTGTAAAACAAAAATTATCAGCGCCTAACAGTTTATTTTTAGAACCTAGCGAAAAAGAAATTTATAGAACTATCACGTATACAGATAGTTTAAAACCAGAATTAAAACCAAATGTTATTTTTATATGTATTGAAAGTCTAAGCGCTTCCTATTTAAATTCTTTAGGTGGTGATTTAAACGTTACACCAACATTAGATTCATTATCAAATAAAAGTTTGTTTTTTACTAACTTATATGCTACTGGTACGCGTACTGTTAGAGGTATGGAAGCCATTACGTTATCAATACCTCCAACCCCTGGAAGAAGCATTGTAAAACGAGATAAAAACCAAGGATTATTCACAATAGGTGAAGTATTTAAACAAAAAGGTTACGATTCAAGTTTCTTTTATGGAGGTGATGGTTATTTTGATAATATGAACAACTATTTTGCTAGTAACGGATTTAATATTGTAGATAGAGGAAGAGGTTTTTTAATAGATTCTAACATAAAAACAAAACGAACTAACATTGATGATGATGAAGTAACTTTTGAAAACGCTTGGGGTGTATGCGATGAAGATATTTATTCCAAAGTTATAAAAGAAGCGGACGAAGCCTATTTAAATAAAAAGCCGTTTTTTAATTTCGTGATGACCACTTCTAACCATCGTCCATTTACATATCCCGATGGAAAAATAGATATTCCTTCTGGAACAGGAAGAGATGGAGGAATTAAATATACCGATTATGCAATAGATAACTTTCTAAAACAAGCAAAAACCAAGCCTTGGTATAATAATACTGTATTTGTAATCATGGCGGATCATTGTGCCAGCAGCGCAGGTCGTTGGAGTTTAAATATAGATAAGTATCGCATACCTGCTATGATTTTTAATATAGAAAATCAGTCGCCACAAAAAATAGGAAAATTAAGTTCCCAAATTGATATGTTTCCAACACTGTTCGCCCTTTTTAATTGGGATTATTCGTCTAATTTATTTGGAATGGATATTATGAAAATGAAAAAAGAAGACGAACGTGCCTTTATTGGTAATTATAGAAACTTAGGGCTTTTAAAAGACAAGCAACTAATGATATTAAGCGACCAGCGAGTAGTTAATTATTTTGAATGGGAGACTGATAACGATAATTTAATCCCCAAAGATATTAATACAACTTTATTAGAAGAAACCATTTCTTTTTATCAAGTAGCAGATTATTTGTATCGAAATAATGGTCTTAAATTAAAAAAATAACTATTGAAACATATTCATTTTATAGTAAATTCTATTGCTGGAAAAGGCAATAATAATCTAGATTTAGTATATCTTGAATCCTTCTTTAATAAAGAGGTATTTACCATAAATATTAAACCTACTAGCTACAAAAAACACGCGATAAAGTTAACACAAGAATCTATTAGTGAGAAAGCCGATATTATTGTAGCATGTGGTGGTGATGGAACTATTAACGAAGTAGCTTCTTGTTTAGTAAATACTTCTATTGTATTAGGAATTATACCTATTGGCTCTGGAAACGGTTTAGCATCTAATCTAGATATTCCAAAAAACATAGATGAGGCGTTGCGAATAATTAAAGCACAAGTCATTAAAAAAATTGATGTTGGGCAGTTAAATAATCACTATTTTTTTAGCAATACTGGTATTGGATTTGATGCACTGGTTATAAAAAATTACGAAGCGTCTAATGAAAGAACCCTTATCAGTTATGTTAAGGCCACTTTAAAGTCATTAAAAAAATCCAACAAACTTATTGAAGTTGAAACCATTTTAAATGGTCATATTATAGAACACCAACCCTTTTTAATCTTCATTTCCAATTCAAATGAATTAGGTTATAAAGTAAGTTTAACACCAAAAGCATCCTTAGAAGATGGTATGCTGGATATTTTAATTATGCCCAAACTAAGCGTTATTAAAATCATACTTTTTATGTTATTAATGACAATTAAGCGTCATCATATTTTAAAAGAAGTTAGCACTTATCAAACTAAAAATATTAAAATTACCCAAAAAAACAGACCGTTATTTCAAATACAAATTGATGGCGAATTTATATTGATAAAAAATAAAACTATCGAAATTAAAATCTTAGAAAAAGCGTTAAACGTTATTAGTTAATCGTGTTTTAATTTAGTTAACATGTACTTAGCCAACTTGTAAAACAAAAAGCCGGAAAACGCACCAAAAGTTAATCCACAAACAATATCTAACGGGTAATGCACACCAACATAAATTCTACTATACGCCACTGCAGCACTCCAAAATAGTAATATAAATATCAAGTATTTATAATAGGGTTTAAGCAATAAACCAGCAAATACTGCTACTGCCATCGAGTTCGATGAATGCCCAGAAAAGAATCCGTATTTCCCACAGTAGTCTACTACAAAACGAATCTGATCTATTAATTCGGCTACACCACACGGTCTTAGTCTTGCAAAACCACGTTTAAAAACATTCGTCATTTGGTCTGTAAACGTTATCATTAAGGCTACAGTAATAGCAAAAATTAAAAGCGCTTTTAAACCATACTTTTTATAAAGTAAATAAAACAAAAATATGTAAAGCGGAATAAATGCAAATCTGTTAGTTACAAACAACCAAAAATTATCCCAAACCGGAGAACCTAAATTATTTAAAAACAAAAATAATTTGGTATCGAAATCTAAAAGTTGATCTATCATATTATTTTTTTTGGCGTTACTCTCGTGCCTCAACTCAGGCTTTTCGCTATATCTTTTTTGCTTTTAATGGCAAAAAAGGATACCGCTTCAAATGCAATGCATTCACGATTTCTTTAGTTTAAAAATATTAAACAAAGAGTAATTCTTAACGCACTTACTCTTCGTATTTTAAAATTTCATTATCATAAAACTCGGTAGCCAGTTTTATCATGTTCTCAGTTTCAACCAACAACTCTTTTTCATCTTCATCATCAAAATCTTCAAACCACTCAATTTCATCATCCTCAAGATTCATAATAAATCTTGGGAACTCCGTATGAATAACATATATAGCATTTGGGTAATCTGAATTATCACCTAGTATAAATTTTGGAAGACTCATATTTTTAATGTTAGTTGTTTGACAAAATTAGCTTTTTTGACAGATAATTAAACCTAATATATAATAAAATAGCAGCAGTTGTTAATCCTGCCAGTAAACCCAACCAGATTCCAAAACTTCCATAAGCAGATTCCTTACCTAAAAACCAGCTTATTGGAAACCCAATAAGCCAATAAGAAATAAAAGTAATTATCGTCGGTATTTTAACATCTTGCAAACCTCTTAGTGCTCCTAAAACAACTACCTGTATGCTATCGCTAATTTGAAAAATAGCAGCCGCAATTAATAATTTTGAAGCAATACTTATTACTTCAGTATTATCAATCATATTATTTACATCATCATAATCTAAATATAATTTTGGTAAATAATTATGAAAGGCAAAGAAAATAATAGCAAATCCTACAGCAAATATAATACCCATAAAAAAGATAGAGTATGCAATGCGTCGCAGTTCAAAAAAATTCTGCAATCCTTTTTGGTTTCCTACACGTATCATGGCTGTAACGCTTAAACCAATAGCCACCATAAAAGTCATGGAACTTAAATTTAATGCGATTTGATTAGCTGCCTGCGGATTTTTACCTAATAAACCGCTTAACCAAACGGCCGATGTAAAAATACCCACTTCAAAAAACATTTGCATCGCACTTGGTGCTCCGATATTCAATATTTTTCTTAATATCAATTTATTTAATACAAAAAATTTAATATTGGTTACAAATAATTTAGCTTTTTCGTTGTTTTTAAGCAGAAACCATAAATACCAAACCATCACAATTCTGGATATTAATGTACCATAAGCAGCACCAACAATTCCTAATTCTGGAAAACCAAATTTTCCAAAAATTAGTAAATAATTAAAAACCACATTTATAATATTCGCTATAATTGTAGCATACATAGGTTGCCGTGTCATAGACAAACCATCGCTAAACTGCTTAAATCCTTGAAATATAATGAGTGGTATCAATGAAACTGCTACTAAATCTAAATATGGAATAGCAAGTTCTACAACCTCCACGGGTTGTTTCATTAAATACATGAGAGGCTTTGCTAATAACGTCAATAAAAAAAGAGAAACACCAAGAACGGTGCATAAAAAAAGACCATGCTTAAATGTTGCCTTTCCATTTTCAAAATTCTGTTCCGCATCGGCTTCAGCAATTAAAGGCGTAATAGCTGTGGAAAAACCAATTCCTAAAGACATGGCAACAAACACAAAACTATTTCCTAAGGATACTGCAGCTAGTTCGGCAGTTCCTAATTGCCCAACCATTATATTATCAACAAAACCAACGAAAGTATGCCCTAACATCCCCATCATAACAGGAGCTGCCAATTGCCAATTGTACTTAAATTCTTTAGTGTAATCCTTTAATTGCATCGTGCAAAAGTAATCTTTAGTGGTAGTATAACCCAAATTAAAAAATACTTTTGAAAATTCGTAATTAACATGTGTTAATAAAAATATATAACTTATTCAGAATCAAGTCCTTTTTTAATTTAAATTTGTCTGTGTTATAAAATTCGCAGTAAAATATATAGAAACAATTAGCTTTTATTTTATAGGGATTTAAAATTTAGCAATAAATAGTTTCGATATTTAAAAGGAGGAAATAAATTTCCTCCTTTTTTTATTTAATATTTTATAAAAAAGGATTCGTTAAAAATTGGAAGTCTGTGTTTTCGCTAATTCAAATTCTTTAATCATTTTAGCAACAATTTCCGAAACGGGCTTTATATCATGTATTAATCCTGCTACTTGCCCTATCTCTAATTCACCTTCATCCAAATCACCTTCAAACATACCTTTCTTGGCACGAGCTCTGCCAAGTAACGCGTTCAATTCTTCAATTGATGGTGATTTTTTATATAATTCCTGAACATCGTTGTAAAATTTATTTTTTATCAATCTTACTGGCGCCAGCTCTTTAAGCGTTAATTGTGTATCGCCCTCTTTAGCATCCACAACTACTTGTTTAAATGCTTGGTTGGCAGAACTTTCAACGCTTGCAACAAACCGACTTCCTACTTGTACGCCATCAGCTCCTAAAACCATAGTCGCCAACATGGCACGTCCGGTGGCAATACCACCAGCTGCAATTAATGGAATACTTATCTGCTCTTTTACCATTGGTATAAGTGTTAAAGTAGTTGTTTCGTCTCTTCCATTATGTCCACCCGCCTCAAATCCTTCAGCAACCACGGCATCAACACCTGCGTCCTGTGCCTTTAATGCAAATTTCACACTACTAACTACATGAACCACAATTATACCGCGTTCTTTCAACCAACTTGTCCAAGTTTTTGGATTTCCTGCAGAAGTAAATACAATTTTAACACCTTCTTCTACAATAATATCCATGATTTCATGAATATTAGGATATAACATCGGCACATTTACTCCAAAGGGTTTATTAGTTGCTTTTTTACATTTTTGAATATGCTCGCGTAAAACTTCTGGATACATAGATCCTGCACCAATTAAGCCTAAAATTCCTGAATTACTTGCAGCCGATGCTAATCGCCAACCGCTATTCCAAACCATTCCTGCTTGTATTATGGGATACTTAATATTGAATAATTGTGTAATTCTATTAATAGACATTTATTGTTTGATAAGTTTAATTGTTTTTGATTTATTTGAAGATTGAATTTTAACAATATACATCCCGTTTGAAAGTGTTGATATATCAACACTTGGTGATGCATATGTTACATTGGTATCAAATATAAGTTTTCCGAGAACATCAAAAACATAAAGCGTAGCTATATCACCCGTATTTAATGTAAAGTATACTTTATTAGATGATGGATTTGGGTATATTTTTAGATCAACATCATTCCCCATTGACTTTACTAAATCAAACCCATTATTTAGTGCTCTTTCTAAATTTGGAATTCCATAACCCGAAAAATTATCGGGTACATTATATTGTGACGCCGATTCGCGAACCAATTGCATGATTTGATCGCTATTCAAACTTGGTAAAGCTTGCCACAAACACACTACTCCACCGGCCATAATGGGAGCACTAAAACTGGTTCCGTTAGCGGTGGTAATAATATCATTTTCTGTAATAACGAAGCTTGCCTGCCCCTGCGCCACCACATCTGGTTTTTGGGATGGTTGTATATTATTTCCGCGTGAGCTAAAAATAGCATAAGTACCATCTGATTTTACAGCACCGATACTCAGTACCCCAGCAGCATCAGCAGGTGCACCAACAATAACCCAACTGTCATTTCCAGAATTTCCCGCAGAATTAACCAATAACATCCCTTTTTCAAAAGCTATATTGGCACCTCGAGTAATAAAAGCAGTGTTTCCATTCATGTTGCTTATTGTATAGCTATAATTTGGATTATCATATGTAGTATAACCCAAAGACGTATTTATTACATCTACACCTAAACTATCAGCGCGTTCGGCAGCCTCTACCCAATAACTTTCTTCTACGGGGTTTTCGTTTGGTGCATCTTCTGTTATAAATAAATAATAAGAGGCATCTGGCGATGTGCCAACATACTGATTTTCAACATAACCTGCCATAGTACTTAAAACCCATGTTCCATGGCTACTTGTTGTATTATTAAATACGTCGTCATTTCTATTTACAAAATCGTAACTACCTTTTAAATTTCCGGCATTGCGCAATCGTTGAAAAGCAGACATTGTATTTACTTTTGGAAAACCTGCATCTAAAACAGCTACGGTCATTCCCGTACCTGTGTAATTTGCTAAATGTAATTTATCGCCCTTAAACATTTGGATTTGATTAGCAGCACTTCCATAATTAAATGTAGTTAATATGCTTTCTAATTTTGATTGCTTTTTTGTTTGGACCTTTTTAGGAGCATTTAAACTTTTATCCGCAAAATCTAAATGATCGATAAATGAAAAAATGATTTTTAAATTTTTAATATCGGTTTCACTACCTCTAACATGTACGGCATTAAACCATTTTGATTTTGCCAAAACAGTAATACCAACTGTATTTTTAAGTTGAGCTATATACGTTTCATTAACCGGAACATCACGCTCATCAATACTTACTGCATGTGCATTTTTCCTGTTGATCGCTTTTTGGGTAAGTATTGAAAGTGGGTTAGAAATGGCGGTAGCCACATTCTGCTTGTCAGTTAAATAAACCCAAGCATCTTGTTGTGCGAATAGGCTAAACTGACAATACAGTACTATAAAAAGTAGTAGGCTCTTTTTCATTGGGAAAACGATTTAAGTCATTGCAAGTTAAGAAATTACTCCCGAACCTACTAATTCGTCATTTAAATACCAAGCTACAAATTGACCTTCAGTAATTGCAGATTGAAATGTCTCAAATTCAACATATAGACCAGTATCAACTTTATATAACATTGCTTTTTGAAGCGATTGTCTATATCGAATTCTAGCCTTAACTGGCATAGTTTCACCCAAATTAAGAGCTAAATCTTCTCGAATCCAATGCAGTTCTTCATTCGTAACAAACAAGGCCTTTTTAAATAAACCTGGGTGTTCTTTACCTTGTCCTGTATAGATTACATTTTCTTCAACATCAGTATCAATTACAAATAATGGCTCTAAAGTACCCCCTACTGCCAATCCTTTACGTTGTCCTTTTGTAAAATAATGAGCACCTTGGTGCTTACCAACTATCTTTCCCTGACTAACTTGATAATCAATTTTGCGCGATAAATATTTTAGTTTGTCTTCTTCCGAATTGAAATTTGGTTGTGCTTCACTAAAAATTTCTTGTTCTTTAGGAATTTCGACAATAACCCCTTCTTTTGGTTTTAATTGTTGTTGCAAAAAATCGGGCAACTTTACTTTTCCAATAAAACAGAGTCCTTGAGAATCTTTCTTTTCGGCCGTTACCAAATCTAATTCCAAGGCTATTTCACGAACCTGTGGTTTTGTAAGCTCTCCAATAGGAAATAAAGATTTTGCTAATTGTTCTTGAGACAACTGACATAGAAAATAAGATTGGTCTTTATTATCATCTGCTCCCATCAACAACTGATAGATTTCCTTTCCGTCTTTTTGAATCGTTCCTTTTCTACAATAATGACCTGTTGCCACATAATCTGCACCTAGCTCGATAGCTATATTCATAAAAACATCGAACTTAATCTCTCTATTGCAAAGCACATCCGGGTTTGGTGTTCTTCCTTTTTCATATTCATGAAACATGTAATCTACAATACGTTCCTTGTATTGCTCACTTAAATCCACCGTTTGAAAAGGAATACCTAATTTCTCTGCAACTAACATGGCGTCGTTACTATCCTCTAACCAAGGGCATTCATTCGAAATAGTTACCGAATCATCATGCCAGTTCTTCATAAACAGACCTATCACCTCATACCCTTGCTTTTGCAACAAATAAGCTGCTACGCTGGAATCTACCCCACCCGAAAGTCCTATAATAACCCGTTTCATTTACTTTAATTTAAAATACAAAGATATAATTTTAAGTCTTCTTGTCATCCGTAAATAAGCACAAAAACTTATAACATATATTTTTTTGTTTAAGTTTTTTTAATTTTTATTAAACATTTATTTGTTTTTTGTTTAATCTTTTTTTATATTTGCTAAACAATATTTAAAACTTGATTATGGAAACTATTAAAAACATTAAACTTTTAGCCATCCTTTTTATAGGATTAATTGCATTTGTATCGTGTAGTGATGACGATGATACTGTGCCAATGCCAGAAACCATTTCTGAACTTGCAGTTGCAACACCAGATTTAAGTAATTTAGTTGCCGCTTTAACGCGCGCTAATTTAGTTGAAACTTTAGATGCTCCAGGAAATTATACGGTTTTCGCCCCTACAAATGCAGCATTTAGTGCATTTTTATCGGCAAACAATTTTGCATCAGTTAATGATGTTCCAGTAAATGTATTAACCCAGGTATTACTTAATCACGTGATCGCAGAAGAACTGCCAGCAGCGAGTTTAACCACAGGTTATAAAAACACTTTAGCTTCCTATGCTGATAGTGATTTAAATTTAAGTATGTTTATAAACACATCAGGCGGCGTTAAACTAAATGGTGTTTCAAATGTAGTATCCCCAAATATTGAAGCAACTAATGGTGTTATTCATGTAGTAGATGCCGTAATAGGCATACCTACAGTAGTTACATTTGCTACTGCCGATCCAACATTTTCAACATTAGTTAGTGCTTTAACTACTTTAACTCCTGCAACAGACTTTGTTTCTATATTATCTGATACTGAAGCAGCTTTTACTGTATTCGCTCCTACAAATGCTGCATTTAACGCATTAGCGAGTGTACCTGAAGAAACTGTTTTAACGCAAGTTTTATTGCACCATGTTGTATCAGGCAATATACAATCTGGAGATTTAACTCCAAATGGGACTACTGATGCACCAAGTTTACAAGGCGATAATTTATCAATTACTTTACCAGGAACTGGTGGTAATATTGCAAATATGACAGACGGTTCTGGAAACTCAGATATTGGAATAATAGCCGTAAATGTGCAAGCAGGAAATGGCGTTATACATGTAATTAACAAAGTAGCTATCCCTAATTTATAAGAATAATTTAGTTTGGTTGGTTTTCATAGACACTGATAAATAGCCATTATAGTATATTGAAAAAGTCTATGAAAAAGAAGGCTGCTTAAGAAATTAAGGAGTTTTTTTTATGTATTTAGGAATGTATGTAAAATCTTTTTCTTCAGTAAGTTTGCCATCTTCATAATACTTCCAAATACCATCCTTTTTACCATTTTTATAAGCTCCTTCTGCCACCATTTCTCCTTTAGGCGTATAATACCTTGAATTTCCATGCAATTCTCCATTAACATAAACTACTTCGCTTAAAACTACATTTTTATCTGAATATACTGTAGAAATCCCATCTAACTTACCATTTTTATAAAATTGCTTTTCAGCTATTTGTCCGTTAGGATAATTCACTATACGTTCACCAATCAAAACACCAGAGTCGCTATAATACTCTAATATTAATAGGTTGTTATTAGTTTTTTGATAATATTTCCATTCACCAATATACTTTTTACCATCCATTTGTCCTTCGCTGATAACCTTGCCTGTGGAAGCTAAAAATTTCACATAAGCTTTATTATTGTTTTCATTAAAGTCTTTTGTTGCCGATAGTACCGCTTTGTTTTTTACATTCTTATAAAATTTAAAAAGGCCAATCTCTTTTCCATGTAAAAATTCACCTTCGTATCTAATCACATTAGTATTATCAAAGTTTTTCCTCCAGATGCCATGGTTCTCTCCGTTAGCATCCAATTTATTTATCTCCTGTGAAGAAACTAACATCGTAACAAATAAAACTAAGGTTGTAAAGGCTGTTTTCATTAAGCTTAACTTTAAAAGGGTTTTGTAATTCTGAATAAACAAATAACGCAACAATTTGTATCAAATTGTATGTAACAAAAAAGCTGCCAATTAAGGCAGCTTATAAATTATTTTCTCTTTTTTTGCTGTAATTGTTTTTGCTTTTCTGCCTGCTCCATCATTTCGGCCATTTTCTTTTGAAAACGGTTTTCTTTCTTCGGTTTCTTTTTGTTTTCCTGAAGTTGAGCGTGAATTTTATCTTCATCAAGAATATAATTCTTAATAACTAAAATAATTCCAATACTAATTAAATTAGAAATAAAGTAATACAAACTTAATCCAGAGGCATAATTATTAAAGAAAAACAACATCATTATTGGTGAAAAGTACATCATGTATTTCATCATTTTCGCCATATCTGGCATCCCTTCTTGCGTTGGTTGTGATGCCATTTGATCGCCAGTTGTTAAACGCATGTAGAAGAAAATGGCAACAGACGCTAATATTGGGAACAAACTAACATGATCTCCATAAAATGGTATACTAAATGGCAATTCTGCTATTGTATCGTATGATGATAAATCCTTTACCCAAAGGAAACTTTTTTGACGTAAATCGAACGCCGATGGGAAAAATTGAAACAATGCGTAAAACACTGGCAATTGAACCAATGCAGGTAAACAACCCGCCATTGGGCTTGCTCCTGCTTTATTTTGAAGCGCCAACGTTTCTTGTTGCGCTTTCATTTTATTTTCTTTGTGCTTTTCGCGAATGGCATCTAATTCTGGTTTCAGAATTTTCATTTTCGCTTGTGAAAGAAACTGTTTGTATTGAACAAACGACATTAATAATTTTATTAAAATCGTCATAACAATAATGGCTATTCCATAAGGTAAAAACTTACCTAAAAAAGCAAACAACGGAATAAATAAAAATTTGTTTATCCATCCAAAAATTCCCCAGCCCAAAGGCACAACTTCATCTAAATTTCTATCGTATTTGTTTAAAATTTTAAAATCACTTGGTCCATAATACCAATTCATGGATTTATTAATCTCGCCGCCAGCAAGTTCTAAAGGAAGTTTTGTGGAAAATGCCTTGGTATAAACCGTATCAATTTCTTCGTCTTGCACTAAGTTTCTAGACTCGAAAGATGCCGTTTTAAATGGTGTGTCCGCTAATAAAATAGAGGTAAAAAAGTGTTGTTTAAATGCTACATATGTTACGTCATCAGCAGTGTCATCAGACAACTCACTTTGACCCAAATAATCATCTTTCCCATCTTCATATTCAAAAACAATCTCAGTATATCTGTTTTCGTATGAAATACTCTGGGCATGGCGATAGGTTTTTATATTCCAATCTAAATTAATGGGTTGCGAACTGTTGATAACATCACTCAATCCTTGCGAACGAATGGTAAAATCCATCATGTAATCGCCTTCTTTTAACTCGTATCTATACTCTAAAAACTTACTGTCTGATACCTTTAGTTTCATTGAAACTACCGTATTGTTCCCGTTTTTAGTTACAATTGGCTCAAAATACAAGTCTTTAGTATTTAGAATTCTACTATCGGTTGTTCCAAAATTTATATTGAAAGAAGCGTTATTATCCTTAATGATATAAATTGGTCTGTTTATAAAGTCTGTATGCTTTTTAAGTTTTATTTCAGATAGATAACCGCCTTTATTGTTGAATTTTAAGGCTAACAAATCACTTTCTACAACCGTTTCTTCTGTCGAAGCATTGGCGGCAGAAAATGCAAAAGCACCTAATTTGTTTTTTAAATTTACTAATTTTAGAGAATCGGTAACTTCACCAACAGTAAAATCTTCAGCAGTTGTTACTTTAGTTTCTTCCTGCGCTTTGGCATTATTCTCTTTCTCTACCTGTTCTTGTTTTGCTTCTTCTTGAGCTTTAAGTTCTTCTGGCGTTGGTTGATTTTGCCAAAGCATATACATCAATATTCCGAAAATAAGTACAAAACCTATAACCGAATTAATGTCTAATTTTTTTTCTTCCATGTATTCTATAAATATCTAATAAAATTTGCGCTGCAAAAGTACTGCACAAATCTATAACAATAAACTATCCAATTTTAATTTTGTGCCAATCTGACACTTGATTTCTTTTTTTTGTAATTTAAAGCTGCTTTTACGAATGCCACAAACAATGGATGTGGATTAGCAACAGTACTTTTATATTCCGGGTGGTATTGAACCCCGATAAACCAAGGATGACTTGGTAATTCTATAATTTCTACCAATCCCGTATCTGGGTTTAAGCCTGTGGCTAACATTCCTGCGGCTTCCATTTTGGTTTTGTATTTACTATTAAATTCGTAACGATGTCTGTGTCGTTCTTTTATGCTTTCAGATTTATAAATATCTCGAACTACGCTTCCTAATTTTAAATCGCAATCCCAAGCACCTAAACGCATGGTACCACCTTTATCTGTAATTGTTTTTTGGTCTTCCATTAAATCTATCACCGGATTTTTAGTAGTTGGATTCATTTCGGTTGAATCAGCATCACTAATACCCAATACATTTCTAGAAAATTCTATGACTGCCATTTGCATGCCTAGACAAATACCAAAAAATGGCACATTATTTTCACGCATATATTGCACTGCATCAATTTTTCCTTCAATTCCACGTTCTCCAAAACCTGGTGCAACCAAAACACCATCTAAATGCCCTAGTTTTAATTTTACATTCTCACTATTTATATATTCAGAATGTATAGACTCAATATTAACTTTAACCTCGTTTTCAGCTCCTGCATGTATAAAAGCTTCTAAGATAGATTTATAAGAATCTTGCAATTCAACATATTTCCCAATTAAACCAATAGTAATTTCAGTTTTTGGATTTTTATGTCGTTTTAAAAACTCATTCCATTTTGAAATATCTGGAGTTGAACTTTTTAAACCTAATTTTTTCAATACTACTTTATCTAAACCTTCTTCCAACATCATATTAGGCACATCATAAATAGTTGAAGCATCAATAGACTGTATAACAGCTTCTTCCCTAACATTGCAAAAAAGCGCCAGTTTTCTACGTAAATCGTATGGTAAATCGTGCTCGGTTCTACATACCAAAATATCTGCCTGCACTCCGCTTTCCATGAGTGTTTTCACACTGTGCTGTGTCGGTTTAGTTTTTAATTCACCGGCTGCTGCTAAATAAGGCACTAATGTTAAATGAATAACGATACCGTTTTTTTCACCTAAATCCCATCGTAATTGTCGCACTGCTTCAATATATGGTAATGATTCTATATCGCCAACGGTACCACCTATTTCGGTGATGATAATATCGTAATCGCCAGATTGTCCTAAAAGTTGAATACGCTCTTTAATTTCATCGGTAATATGTGGTACTACTTGCACTGTTTTACCTAAAAACTCACCACGACGCTCTTTGTCTATTACGCTTTGGTAAATTCTTCCTGTAGTAACATTGTTGGCTTGACTGGTTGGCACATTCAAAAAACGCTCGTAATGACCTAAATCTAAATCGGTTTCGGCACCATCTTCAGTAACATAGCATTCGCCATGTTCATATGGATTTAGTGTACCTGGATCTACGTTTATGTAAGGATCTAATTTTTGAATTGTAACTCTATACCCTTGGGCTTGTAGTAGTTTAGCTAACGATGCAGCTATTATGCCCTTTCCTAGAGACGATGTAACCCCACCGGTTACGAAAATGTATTTTGCTTTGGTTGTCATGTTGCGCTTATAAACGCAGGCAAATTTACAAAATTTAAATAGTTATTCCCGAATTAGTTTTTAGTTATTTAATTGGAGTTTTCAACAATGATTTTAGCCGGAAATTTAATTTGTTTTTTGATGAAAAAATTTAACTTTATTAAAATTAATAGTCGTTCTTCGAATATTATTTATTGAAAATGAATGATATTTACTTAAGGCTTTCGTTAATTATTCCGAACTATTGTAAATATAAAATATTTAAAAATGAAAATAATTGAGCTTGTAAAAAAAACATTTATACTAGTTGTCTTATTAATACCAACCTTATTATTTCCACAAGACGGATTAATTATAAATGAAGAATTCCCTCCTAATGCTCAAAAATTAAATCTGGTTTTCCAAACTAATGAATTTCTTAACGTGCCAATAGTTTTATTTAATAAAACAACCACAAAAGTAAATGTAGGAAATTATGGAAATGCAAAAATTAAGAAAAGAACACCTTCAGAATCTACCACAAAAGCATTAGGGATTACATATAGTGAGTCAAAATTTAAATTCTTTATTGATTTTAATAATTCATTAAACCAATCTTCAGAATTAACAGGAACTAAAACAAGTAGTAATATTTTAAAAACCACAAAAGCGGTTATTACAACCAATATAGAAAATTCCAGACCTTGGAACTTTTTTTTACGCATTGATAAACTTGATTTTTTAAATGTGGATCTCGGCAGACTTACTCAAGGTGAAAGAACTATAAAGGTATTTAGAACACATGCTCGCACGTTTAAAAGTATTGATGAAAATGATGAAATTAACCCAGACAGAGTCTTTTATGAATTTATAGAAGACGACATACCATTGGCCGCTGCAACCTTTGGTGATGAAAATTCAATTTATTTGACACCTGGAATAGACGCAACTACGAAATTGATTTTATGTACAGCTATGTTATCCATTGCCGATTAAATTCTTAATAAATTCAAAAGACAGTTTGTCCAATTAGAATAATTTGAATTGATATTTAGACATGAAAAATACTTGAGTGTTTATTTAATGTAGTCGTCGCATTTGTAATACGTACGTGTTAATTTTCTATATTTACTCATCTTAAAAAGTATTAGATCGCAAACCTATAAAATGGCAAAGTCTTTAAAACATGACCAACAACAAAGACGGTGTCCTTCATTGATATATAAATTAAAATATATTACTAAGCCATCCCTTTAAAATGACTGACAATATTGAAAATATTATTCAGGCGGAAAAAGAAAATTTTGTGCCCATATCAAAATAATAAGACAAGTGGCATCAATGTGCTTTACCAATATTGCTTAAGTAGAAATTCAAATTACTAATAAGTTAATTTAATAGTTCCCTCAGGGAAAGAATGGAAAAAGAAGAGATTCAACAATCCAAGTACGCCAGAACTTTAATTGAGGCAAGTTTGGACCCCCTTGTTACGATTAGTTCCTCAGGAAAAATAACGGATGTAAATGAGGCATCCATAATTGTTACAGGCATTTCTCGCGAAAATCTTATCGACACCGATTTCTCAAATTATTTTACAGAA
>Ga0102812_10000360_pt1 | contig 33621 bp, 30 predicted proteins | sample ColrivemetaGS713_FD_79334 | JGI IMG/M metagenome (GOLD analysis project Ga0102812, IMG submission 79334) | Estuarine microbial communities from the Columbia River estuary - Flood tide ETM metaG S.713 | ecosystem: Environmental > Aquatic > Marine > Intertidal zone > Estuary | place: USA...
TAAATCATAAGCAATAACTAAATCTAAAATAGAATCGCCAATAGCAATTCCAACTCTTTTTCCTGAAATTGAAGTTGAAAAAATTCCAAAGGGAATATTATATATTGTAAAATCTGAATTTTCAGATACTTTAAACCAAGTTTTCATTATATTTTATTTAATATTTTTAGACAGTAACATTAATCCATCTTCAATTAATTTTTTGTGTTTTTTGTCTTGCTTAAGCCTTTCTAATTCTATCAAAACTTTTTCTGAAAAGCTGTTTTTCTTTTTAATAACCAACTCATAAATTTCTAAAAACAACAACCATTCACTACTATAACCCTTTAAAACCTCATTAAAAATAACTTCTATTTTGTCTAAAGCAATGATTTTAGAATCTCTCATTTTTCTTATTTCGTTGTAATAAAAATGAAGTTTCATTTCTTTATCAGAATACTTAATTTTATGGGTTTTTTCTGAAGGAACTTCATAAATATTTTCAAATGATTCACTAGATGCCGGACCTGAAAAAGCTGATACAACATCCTTTCCAACAGCCATATCATAAATTCCCCATTCTGGTTTAAATAAAATTTCATCTTTATAGGTTACTGTACAATTTTTAAAAGAAATTAATAAAATTTTTCCTTGTAAATCTCTAATTCCTGTAATTATTTGACCACTAACTTTAACACCACCTTCAAAAAGAAGTTCTGTTTTTAAACCTTCATAAATACCATAAACTTCCAAATCCTTTGGTGACATATCTTCAATTGCCAAGTTAATTCCTTCCAATTTTCCAATTGGACTTCCAAAGCCATCTTTATGATATTGTACTCCGTGACCAATTAACTCTTTATCTCTTGAAGCCAATGCAGTTTCTCCATTTGTCTGAATGTATATTGGCTTACTTTCGTTATTAATCACATTTGTAAAAACACCTGAAATTTGAAGTCCTGTACTTAATTCTATGGTCCCAATATTTTGAGAAACAATCAACTTTTGAATACCAGACAATCCACCTTTACGCAATGCCATATTATTTGCAAATTTCTCTAATACAAAGCTTAAATGGGCAAAATTAGGCGTTACAAATAATTGCGGTTGCGGTTTTGTAATATCAAAGTTTATTTGCGCTGCTTTTATAGAATATGGAAACTTTTCAACATCTTTTTGCAAACAAGTTTTACTCTCTCCAATGGATGAAAGCAACCCTGCTCCATAAATTTTTGGCTTCTCTAATTCTCCAATTAACCCATATTCAACTGTCCACCAATGTAAGTTTCTAATTTGAGCCATTTCAGACAATTCACCTAAATCATTTTGAAGCTTATTCACATCTTCTGTTGCCTTTTCAATTTCGACTTTAGAAGTATTTGGATCCTCTTTAACAATTGACAAATGCCTAACTGCCTCATACATTTCATAATCTTTATTTGAAGAAATTGCTTTACTTCCAATTTCTCCAAAACGTCTTAAATATTCAGCATATTCTGGATTTGCAATAATAGGTGCGTGACCAGCAGCTTCATGAATTATATCTGGGGCTGGTGTATATTCAATATGTTCTAGGGTTCTAATATCTGATGCTATTACCAACACATTATAAGCTTGAAATTCCATAAAAGCATTAGGCGGAATAAATCCATCAACAGCTACTGCAGCCCAACCAATTTCTTTCAAAATTCGGTTCATTCCTTCCATTTTTGGAATGCTTTCTATCGAAATTCCTGTTTTTTCTATTCCTTCTAGATAATAACTATGCGCTGTATTTTTTAAATAATCTATATTTAATCGCATAACATATCGCCACACAGCCTGATTTTGAGCTGTATATTCCTCATAAGGTTGCTTAACTATAAATTTAAGCAAATGCTTTGGCAACCTTTTAGTTACACTATTTAATTTTATTTTATTTTTAGTATTCACCAATATTAACTTAAAGTGTACCTCTGTTTTCTTGTTCTCTTTCTATGGCTTCAAATAACGCTTTAAAGTTTCCTTTTCCAAAGGATTGTGCTCCTTTTCTCTGAATAATTTCAAAAAACATTGTTGGCCTATCTACCACCGGTTTTGTAAATAATTGCAATAAATAACCTTCATCGTCTCGATCTATTAAGATACCGTGTTTTTTTAAAACTTCAATATCTTCATCAATTTCTCCAACACGTTCTAACAAATCATCATAATAATTCTCTGGAACATATAAAAACTCAACGCCTCTATCTCTCATCGCCGAAACTGTGTTTACAATATCATTTGTTGCAACTGCTATATGCTGAACTCCAGCACCGTTATAAAAATCAATATATTCCTCAATTTGAGATTTCTTTTTACCCTCTGCAGGTTCATTTATAGGAAATTTTATTCTTCCGTTTCCGTTAGACATTACTTTACTCATTAATGCTGTAAAATCTGTTGAAATATCTTTATCATCAAACGAAATTATTTGCGCAAACCCCATCACTTTTGCATAGAATTCACACCATTTATTCATTTCATTCCAACCTACATTACCAACCATATGATCTATAAATTTTAATCCCACTGGTGCTGGATTGTAATGAGATTCCCATTTTTTATAATTTGGTAAAAATACGCCTTTATAGTTTTTTCTCTCAACAAATACGTGCACAGTATCTCCATAGGTGTGTATCCCTGAACGAACCACATATCCATTTTCTCCATCATCTTCAAGTGTTGGCTCCATAAAAGATTTTGCTCCTCTTTTAGTTGTTTCTTCCCAAGACTTAGTAGCATCTTCAACCCAAAGAGCAACAACTTTTACACCGTCACCGTGTTTATTTATATGCTTATTAATTTCACCACCTGCTCCTAATGAAGTTGTTAAAACCAATCGTATTTTATCTTGTTTCAAAACATATGAAACTCTATCCTTCATTCCTGTTTCTAATCCAGCATAAGCCTCAGATTGAAATCCAAAAGCTGTTTTATAATAATTTGCCGATTGCTTTGCATTTCCAACATACAATTCTACGTAATCTGTTCCTAATAAAGGAAGAAAATCTTCTGCATCAGCAAATAATTTCTTAAGTGAATATTCAGTGTTTTGTAAATCTTTTAAATTTTTAATTTCTGCTGACATTTTTATTTTTTTTAGTTTGTTTTCCAAGATTTATAGTAATCTTCAACTTGTAGTTTCAAAGCTTCTTCGGTTATTGATAATGGTCTAAATGGATCAATCATTACGGCCAATTCATGTGTTTCTTTTTTCCCTACACTTCTTTCAATAGCACCTGGATGTGGCCCATGTGGAATTCCTCCTGGATGCAATGTTAATTGACCTTTTTCTATATTATTTCTGCTCATAAAATCACCATCTACGTAATACAATAATTCATCGGAATCTATATTTGAATGATGATATGGAGCAGGAATTGATTTTGGGTGATAATCATACATTCTCGGTACAAAACTACAAACTACAAAACCAGATGATTCCCAAGTTTGATGAATTGGCGGTGGCATATGAATTCTTCCTGTAATTGGTTCAAAATCGTGAATCGAAAATGCAAATGGATAATGATATCCATCCCAACCAACAACATCAAATGGGTGATTTCCATAGCTATATTCCCACATATTTCCATGTTTTTTTACCTTTACTTTAAAATCACCTTTTTTATCAATAGTTTCAAGATTTTCTGGCAATCTAAAATCACGCTCACAAAATGGAGAATGTTCTAATAATTGTCCAAAATTGTTTCTGTATCTTTTAGGTGTAAAAATTGGCTCAAAAGACTCAACATATAAGATTCTATTATCTTCTGAGTCAAAATCTATTTGATAAATAACTCCTTTTGGAATTACTATATAATCTCCATACCTAAAGGAAATTGAACCATAACAAGTTTTTAATTTCCCAGTACCTTTATGAATAAAAAGCATTTCATCAGCGTCTGCATTTTTGTAGAAATACTCATTTGAAAAACCTCTAGGTGCAGCTAAACCAATATGTAAATCGTTATTTATGAACAATGTTTTTCTGCTCTCCAAAAAGTCTTCTTCTGATTGAATTGAAAAGCCTTTAAAGCTCAACGCTTTCATATTTTTTTTTATGCCAATTAGTGGTTCAACAGATCCCAAATCTTTAACTTCCTTTACAACCGTTGGCGGATAGATATGATAAAGAAGTGATGATATTCCTGAAAAACCAGCGGTTCCAAAAAGTTCTTCTTGATACAAACTTCCTTCAGTTTTTTCAAAGGTTGTATGACGCTTTTTAGGAATTTCCCCTAAAGTGTGATAACGTGCCATAATATGATTTTTTTAATTTAGTATTTTTTTTAGCAATTAATTGAATGAAATTAATTTCAACTTATTAAGTGCTAGTATTAAAGCTTTATTAGCTTCTCTAGTTCCTATTGTAATTCTAACTTTCCCGGTTGCACCAAAGTTATCTACTGGTCGAACAGCTATACCTTCTTCGTTTAAAAACTGAACAAACTCATTTGATGGAATTGGCGGAGATATTAAATAAAAATTAGCTTGTGTTGGGTAAAATTGAATTCCTAATTTCTTGAATCCTTCTTCTAAAAAGCTCTTTTCTGAATGAATTATTTCAACTGTTTCCTGTATAAAATCATCATCTTTTAGTGAAGCTATTGCTCCTTCAAGAGACAATTTTGTAATTAAAAAAGGTTTACAAATTTGTCGCAAATAAGCTGCAACTTCTTCATTCATATAAGAATACCCAACTCTTAACGATGCCAACCCATATGTTTTAGAAAAACTATTGATTGCAATCAAATTAGGATATTTTGAAATGTAAGGTAAAGCTGTTGTATAATTATCAGCATGTGCAAAATGCCAATAAACTTCATCAAATACAACAACTACATCTTGTGGTAATTCAATCAACAAATATTCTAATTCTTCTTTTGAGATATATGAACCTGTTGGATTATTAGGACTTGTTAAAAAAATAATTCTTGTTTTATCTGTAACAGATTTTAAAATTCCGTTAACATTTAAACTGTAATTGTTTTGAAATAATGGAATATCCACTACTTGAGCCCCTGACCATCTGGAAAACATTTTGTAAGGCACAAAACAAGGCGTAGAAACAATTACTTCATCTTCTTCTCTAACAAAAGCTCTAATTATTAAATCTATTATTTCTGAACCACTAGCAGCACAAACAAATTGCTCCTTGTTTAACTGATTATTATAATAAACCTCAAGGGCTTCTCTTAAACGAATATCGGTCGTTTCTGGATATAAATGCAAATCCTTCAAATTATTTTGAATAGCTTCAATCGCCATCGGCGAAGTACCTATAGGGTTTTCATTAGAAGAAAGCTTATATACTTTTTGCCCTTCTTTTTTTTGCAAAACTCCTTTCCCTCCTTTATAACTATTTTTAACTGTTAAAAAAGGTTTAAAAAGTGCAGATATACTATATAATTTATTATTCATAGATATAACTAAAATAAAATCAGAATTAAATGATTGTAATCAAACCTAATATCTTTCTCTAATATTTTGTAATTATCATCCATTTTATTTATATAATATAGAATATTATTCTATATTTTAGAGTATTTTTATATTATTATTCTTTTATAAATAATTTTAAAATTTATTAACAGCAATAAAAAAATGAAGGAAAAACTTGATAAAATAGACCTTAAAATATTAGACATTTTACAGAACGATTGTAGAATAACAACTAAAAATTTAGCTGAAAAATTAAATCTATCTACAACGCCAGTATTTGAAAGAATAAAAAAGTTAGAAAAAGAAGGATATATTAATAAGTATGTTGCCTTGTTAAATGAGCGTAAAATAGGCTTAAAACAAACCGTATTTATTGGCGTGAAACTAAAAGGGCATACAAGAAGTTATTTACAAAAATTTTTAACCCAAGTTAATGCTTTTAATGAAGTGATGGAGTGCTACCAAGTATCAGGTAATTTTGATTTTTTATTAAAAATTGTCCTAGAAGATATTGATGCTTATGAAACATTTGTACAAACGAAACTATCCCTAATCTCAGAACTTGGAAATGTACATAGTTATATCGCTATTAAAAAAGGGAAAAATATTACAACTCTAGATTTAAGCTCCTCGTTTAATTCATTATAATATTTTTGGTGTTAATTTAAGAAATTGAACCTTCAGCAAATCCAATAAAATAATTCTTAAATAATTTATAGAAAAATTAGAATAAGGGTTAAGACAATTCCTCCAAGCGTAAAGTACATTCCTTTTTTAAATGTTTTAGTTGTAGGTAAAAACATCCAAAAAGAGGAAATTGCAAAAAACAACAATGACAATCCGAAGAATATATTTAACCAATATAACGGTTTATCCGTTGTAGCTTTGTGTAAATGTGTCATTTTATCTAACATATAAGGAAGCTCTTTTGTTGCATAATTAGCTAATCCAGTACTATTATTATACGTTCCACTATTAAAATAAAAAATGTCATTCGCTGTCTTTTCAATTTTTATATCTCGTATTTTTAACAATTTTCCAAGTTCAGCAATTTCTAAACCTGGCTGCAATTTTAATTCAATTTGTTTTTCAACCTTAAAAGTATCTGTATTTCGAAAAATAAGAACTGTTCCGCTTAACGCATATACAATCATAATTCCTATTAGAAAAAAACCTAAATAACGGTGAATAATTCGCATATAAAAATTTGATGTTTTTTTACTCTTCATAAATTGTTTGTAATTATTTATAGTTGTTTTTAGTTATAGATTATATTTTACGGAAAACATAAATAAGCGTGGTTGAATATAATATAATGATGTTGAGTTACTATCTACAATTTCATTATACCTATCGCTATTCATTGAAATATTATCTGTTAAATTATTTCCTGAAATTTTAAATTCCCATTTACTATCTTTTTGCTGATAATATAAATTTGCATTTAAAAATGAGTACTTATTTTTTACAGTATTTTCATCATTTTTATAGTTATAATGACTATAATCTGCCGTTAAAATAAAGTTCTTTAAAAACCCTATTTCAACATTTGCAAATGGTCGGTCAGTTGTACTTCCTGTATTTGAGTAATCGGTAAATGATTTTTGATATCCAATCTCAAAATTAGGAGCGTCCTTAAATTTTGACGCTATACTACCCTGATAGCTATGCGTGAGCGTTTTAGATTCAATTTGGGTATTATTCACAATATTATTAAATATAGAATTTGAAACATTTGCTCTAAAATTTGTTTTTAACTTACTATACGTTTTGCCATATCTAAAATTTGCCGAAAGTGTTTCATCAGCAAAATCAGAATTTATAGGATAGGATATTCTATCAACCCCAATAAGTTCACTGCTATTTTTCACACCGTTTACACTTTTGGAATAATTGACCGATGCATGAATATTGGTAAAAGAAAACATACTAAAACTAAAATAACTTAAAGAATAACTATGACGTAATGAATTTTCTATATTTCTATTTCCGCGTGATAAAGAATTATAATTATCTAAAATATATCCTTCTGCAACTGAATTTATGTCTGAAAATTGAGAAGTTATAGCATAATTAAAGCGTAAACTTTCAGAAGATTTAAATTGTAAATTAGCATAAACATCAGGTAATACTTTTGTTAAATTATCTTTATTTACGGTGTTTAATTGTGTGTCTTTTGTTGTGTATTGGTGTAATTTTATTCCTGGATTGAATGTGAAAATTCCCGAAACCATTTTATAATGCACACCTAAAAAGAAATCTGAGAAATTATAATCCGCGTTATTATTTAAAACAGCATCATTAAAATTTAAGATAGATCCGTTATCAAGTTCCTGTGAAATACCAGATGTAAAAGTTTGTCCGCTTAATGTAGTACCTAAAGAAAAATTAATATTACTTTTTGGGGTTAATAAATAGTAATAATCAAATTTAGCATCGAATTTATTAGTACTTGTTTTTTGGTTTTGAATTATATTGTAAATATTTTCTGAATTTGAAGATGGAATAAGTTTAAACGTTTGTGTAGTTGCAAGAGCATTATATAATGGTTGATCTTTTTGATATAAATGCTGCATTTCAGCAGAAAAAATATTTTTATCATCAATAGTATAATACAAATTAAAATTCTGGTTTAACGAAACAGGTTTTTCTTCCTTATACGTATCTATGGCCCCTCTATTTGTTGAAGTTACATCGTTAAATTCAGTTTGTTCAGAAATTTTTCCAAAAATGTCATAATCTATATGAACATTGGTATTTGGTTTATAAGTAGTGCTAAATTTTAACAAACCTAATTTGCTACCTTGTATTGCCGAATTTTCGCTAATTTCAGTAAGACCTGTTTTATTATAAACTGTATTAGATTCATTAAACATATTTGTTTCTGAATCATTAGCAATAACAAAACCATTAAAATTAAGATTTTTTTTCGGTGATAAACCAAAATTTAATGCTCCAAATTTCGATATAATTTCTTGGGCTCTGTTATTTTGAACAGTCATAAAACCTAATCCTCTGGACTCTATATTAAAACTTGTACCACTTCCTTGCATTCCTCCACGTAGCCCCCCGGTAAACCTAAAATAATCTCGCATTGTAAAAGGAGTTTCACCAATATTATTAAAATCGGCTAAAATATTTACACTTTTATTAGGGCTATAATAAAACAATTTTGGTTTTGCCAGATATTTTTCAGAATTACCTACCCCGGCATTAACTTCACCAAACCAAAATTTATCTTTTCCTTTTTTTAGTTTAATATTTAATGCAATATTATCCTCATTATTGGTAACACCCCGCATTCCAGAAACTTCATTATAATTTTTTAGAACTTGTACCTTATCAATAGCACTTGCCGGAATATTTTGAGTTGCTAATTTAGAATCACCATCAAAAAACTCTTTTCCCTCTACCAATATTTTCTGAACTTTTTTACCTTCAACCTCAACTTCACCATTATCATCAATATCAATTCCCGGAAGTTTTTTAAGTACATCTTCCAATTTTTTTTCTTTACCTGAAGTAAATGAATCTGAATTATAAACTATAGTATCTCCAACAATTTTAACTGGCATTTCATAAGTGATTTCAACAGTACTCAATTCTTCATTAGACTCCTTTAAAACAATATCTTTTGAAAAACTTTCTGTAATATTATCTGTAGTTACTTCAACATCAATTGTGTCAAAACCTAAATAACTCACCTTAAGCGTATAAGATTCATTCTCCTCTAAACTTAACTTATAATTCCCTTTAGAATCCGTTATAGAATAGGATTGCAAGAATTTAGTCCCCTTTTTAAAAGCGATAACATTCGCCATTTCTAATGGTTCGTTTGCATCATTTTTTATAACTCCTTCTAATTTTATGTTTTGTGAAAAAGCAACTATTGAAATAAGAAAAAACAGTAATAATAATGAGGTTTTTTTCATTTAATTTTTTCGATTTTTTATAAAATATTATTAAAATTGAATGGTTGTGAAACGAAGTGTCTCTCTAAATTAAAATAGCTATGTTTTTTTATTGAACTCCTTTTAACGATGTTGACACTTCTCACTTTTGACTTTTAACTATCCGCCAATTCTAATTCTATGTCCTTCATTCCCTCCTTTTTGGCGCTCATTTCTCATACGATCTCTCATTTCTTTCATTTTTTCTGCTATAATTTCATCATACTCTTTTTGGCTTACTTCTTTTCCTTTTGAAGGTTCTGTAATTTCAATTTTATCTTTTGGATTCATAACTATTTTAGTACACAAAATATTTGTATTTCCATAAGCTACTTCTAAAATTAGACCCGGCAAACCCCAATAATCTCCAGGACCATGACTAACAGGAACATCTAAAGCATACCAAGCTGTAACAATTATTTGCTCCATTTCTGGTTCTTTTTCTTCTTCCTCCTCATCTGGACCTCTCCTTCCAAATCTAAAATTAGTTTCTCTTTTAGGTAACTCTATAACAGTTGTAGCTTTAAAACATAAATTTTGACCAATCATTTTAGTTTCTTGCTCCATTTTCCAATCATATGCAACCAGATTATCCTTTATTAAAAAGTTTTTCCCACTAAATTCATTCTCTTTTAAAGAATTTTTGGTTTGCGTGTTTTTATAATAATCACCAGATGCACCACCACCCATCATCATAAAACGCATACCTCCTCTGCTATCAGCAGATTGATCTAACTTCTCTTCTTCTTTATAAATAGATGCAGTTTTATTAAATGATAACGTATACGTTTTTTCTAACTGACTTTTCATTCGTTCTTTTATCATCTCAATTCTGTCAGCAGGAATTCCACTAGCAGCAAAATCCATATCTAAAGTTGTTTTTGTTTGGTAAATTGCTTTCCCTTGAAAATCTTGAGCAAATGCAACAGAACTAACCAATAAGATTAAAAATGTAATTGTTTTGAATATTAAATTAGTCATTCTTCTATATTTTTTAAATTAATCAATACAAATATATCGGCTTCACTAAAAAATTAAAGTTAATTAGTGTTAACTACTGTTAACCTATTCGGAATTATGGTTTTATGTACTTAACTTTGATTTTATGAATAAACAAAATTACAAATGGGTAGTTTATTTTATTGGTATAACTGTACTTTTAACTATTGCCGCTCAGGTATATTGGAATTATAGAGAGTATCAAATAAATAAGGAAAATCTTATTAGCAAAGTCCAATTAAGCTTGGATAATGCTGTAGAAGCATACTTTGTAAATTTAACCAAATCAGGTATTATAACTTTTACATCAGTAGATTCTATTGGCGAAAATAAAAAAACAGATACTATAATTGTAAAAACAAATTCCAGAAGAGGGTTACGGAAAAAACTTGATAGTACATTACAAAATATAGCCATTTTAGAAAATGACAAACCTCTTTTTATAAAAACTGAAAGAGACAATCAGTACCCTTTTTTTACTAGAGATAAAATGATTCCAAAAAACATTGATAGTTTAATGTCAAAAGTTTTTATTTCGATTTCTAGAGACACTTTAGATTTGAATAATTTAAATAATTATTTAAATGATGAATTTAATAGAAATAAAATTGATGTTTCTTATGGCTTAAAATATAGTTATAGCGTAAGAGCCAAAAATGATGAATACATAGATAATTCTATTGCATATAAATTAGAAAATTTTCCTAAAAATCATTTAACAACAATTTCAAAATCAACCTTTTTACCTCACAGAAGTAAGTTAGAATTATTTTTCACAAATGAAACCAAATTACTATTAAGAAACTCTCTAATAAGTATATTACTATCTCTCTTATTATCAGCAAGTATAATTGCAAGTATTATATATCTCCTTAAAACTATTTACAAGCAAAAACAACTGGCTGAAGTAAAAAATGATTTAATTAATAATATCACCCACGAATTTAAAACACCAATTGCAACAATTTCAACAGCCTTAGAAGCTTTAAAGAATTTTAATGCTTTAGATGATAAAATAAAAACTGAAAAATACATTTCTATTGCAAATTCTCAAGTTTCTAAGCTTCACTTAATGGTCGAAAAAATTTTAGAAACCGCTTCGTTAAATCAAGAGAATTTGGTTTTAACCAAAGAACCTGTTGAATTAAATACGCTAATTAAAAGTGTTATTGAAAAATATAAAATAATAAATTCAGATAAAAAATTTCATTTTAAAAACAACATCGGTAATATTGTTTTAAATTTAGATAAATTTCATTTTGAAAATGCCATTGGTAATATTATTGATAATGCTATTAAATACGGGGGTAATATCATAAATATTGAATTAGTTATAGATAAAAATAAAGTTGTTATTTTAATTAAAGACAACGGAAATGGTATTCATAAAACTCAAAAGGATAAAGTTTTTGATCAATTTTATAGAATACCTACAGGAAATACTCATAATGTAAAAGGTTTTGGAATTGGATTGTATTACACTAAAAATATTATTGCGAAACACAGAGGAAAAATTGATATCATTTATGACAAAAACAATTATACCCTTTTTAAAATTGAATTGCTAAATGAGTAATCCCATAAAAATTTTATTAGCTGAGGACGAACCTTCATTAGGGCAAATAATAAAAGAAAGCTTAGAAACCAGAAATTTTGAAGTATTACTTTGTGAAGACGGTGAAAAAGCATATAAAACCTACAAAACTGAAAAACCACTTTTGTTAGTTTTAGATATTATGATGCCTAAAAAAGATGGGTTTACCTTGGCAAAGGAAATCAGAGCTGAAGATTTAGAAATTCCTATAATATTTTTAACAGCAAAATCACAAACAGAAGATGTAGTTGCAGGTTTTAACCTTGGTGGAAATGATTATTTAAAAAAACCCTTTAGTATGGAAGAATTAATTGTTAGAATTAATTCCCTTCTAAAAAGAGGAAAAAATGATTCAAATACGGGGCCAATACATTTAGGGAAATTTATTTTTGATTTAAAAAAACAAACCCTTCAAAATAATGCTCATATTGAAACATTAACCCATAGAGAAGCCCATTTATTATATCATTTAGTTAAAAATAAAAATCAGGTTTTAGAGCGTTCCTTTATTTTAAAGAAACTTTGGGGAGACGACGATTTTTTTAATGCAAGAAGTATGGATGTTTTTATTACAAAGCTTCGAAAAAAATTAAAAGACGATCCTTCTATTCAGATTATTAATATAAGAGGCTACGGTTATAAGTTGATTTATTAATCCGTTAAAATTGTATTACTAATTCATAAAAAATTTATTTAACTTTAGCGTTTTAAATTTTACATATAAATTAATTATGCATGTAGCCATTGCAGGTAATATAGGAGCAGGTAAAACTACTTTAACCAAACTTTTAGCAAAACATTACAGATGGGAACCTCATTATGAATCTGTTGAAGAAAACCCATATTTAGATGATTTTTATGGCGAAATGGAACGTTGGTCTTTTAATTTACAAGTATATTTTTTAAATAGCAGATTTCGACAAATCCTAGAAATTCGTGAAAGTGGTAAAAATATAATTCAAGATAGAACTATTTATGAAGATGCGCGCATTTTTGCTCCAAATCTTCATGCAATGGGTTTAATGCCAAATAGAGATTACCAAAATTATGATTCACTTTTTGATTTAATGGAACGATTGGTAACTCCACCCGATTTATTAATTTACTTAAGAGCATCTATACCTACTTTGGTTGGTCAAATTCATAAAAGAGGTAGAGATTATGAAAACTCAATAAGTATTGATTATCTAAGCAGACTTAATGAACGTTATGAAGCTTGGATTACAAAATACAAAAAAGGAAAACTTCTAATTATTGATGTTGATAATTTGGATTTTGTTGATAAACAAGAAGATTTAGGGTCGATTATAGATAGAATTGACGCACAAATAAACGGATTGTTTTAAAATTCTTCTAAAATAAAAAATAATAAAAGCTCACCATTGGTGAGCTTTTATTGTAAGCAAAATATATGTTTAATTATAATTGTGGACCCGCAGGAACTAAAGCTTTTCCTTCTTCAGTATCACAATATTTTTCAAAGTTCTTAATGTAAAGACCTGCTAATTTTTTAGCTTTTTCTTCCCATTGTTTTACGTCTTTATAAGTGTTTCTTGGATCAAGAATATTACTTACACCAGATAATGCTTTTGGAGCGTTTAAATTTAAGTATGGTACGTGTACCGTTTCAACTCCATCAATAGATCCATCTAAAATTGAATCTATAATTGCACGTGTATCTTTCAGTGAAATTCTTTTTCCTGTTCCATTCCAACCCGTATTTACTAAATAAGCTTTAGCATCGTGCTCTTTCATTTTAGCAACCAACGTAGATGAATACATAGTTGGTTTTAAAGTTAAGAATGCTTCACCAAATGCAGGTGAGAACGATGGTTGCGGCTCAGTAATTCCTCTTTCAGTACCAGCTAATTTAGCTGTAAACCCTGATAAGAAATGATATTGAGCTTGCGCATCATCTAATACAGAAACTGGTGGCAATACACCAAAGGCATCAGCAGATAAATAAATTATTTTCTTAGCATGACCAGCTTTAGATGGTAAAACAATTTTGTTAATATTATAAATTGGGTAAGAAACTCTAGAGTTTTCTGTAATAGAATGGTCGTAATAATCTACTTCACCATACTCATTTACAACTACGTTTTCTAACAACGAATCTCTTTTAATTGCACCCCAAATATCTGGCTCATTTTCTTCACTCAAATCAATAACTTTTGCATAACATCCTCCCTCAAAGTTAAATACACCATTATCATCCCAACCGTGTTCATCATCACCAATTAAGTAACGCTTTGGATCAGCAGATAAAGTAGTTTTTCCTGTTCCTGATAATCCAAAGAATACCGCAACATCTCCTTTTTCACCAACATTTGCAGAACAGTGCATAGCCGCAATTCCTTTTAAAGGCAAGTAGTAGTTCATCATTGCGAACATACCTTTTTTCATTTCGCCACCGTACCATGTACCTCCAATTATTTGGATTTTTTCAGTTAGGTTAAATACCACAAAGTTTTCAGAATTTAAACCTTGTTCTTTCCAATTAGGGTTTACAGTTTTTGAACCATTCATTACAATAAAATCTGGTTCCCCAAAGTTTTCTAATTCATAAATTGAAGGTCGAATAAACATATTTGTAACAAAATGAGCTTGCCAAGCAACCTCCATTACAAAACGTACTTTCAATCTTGTATCTGGATTTGTTCCACAAAACGCATCAACAACATATATTTTTTTGGATGTAGAAAGTTGTTTTAATACTAATCCTTTTAAATCTTGATAAATTTCTTCAGTTGTTTCAACATTCACCTTATTCCAGTCAATAGTATCTTTTGTAATTTCATCTTTTACAATGTATCTATCTTTAGGGGAACGACCTGTAAAAATTCCAGTTTTAACTGCCACAGCACCAGTACTTGTATCTGCTCCTTTTTCGAAACCTTTTCTAGCATATGAAACTTCAGCATCGTACAATTCTTGATAAGAAGGGTTGTACGCTACTTCGTGGTATCCTGTAATTCCTAAATCGTGTAACTCTTGAATAATTTTAATATTTTTCATATAAATGGTTTTAAAAAATTTATTAGTAATCCTTTCTTCATCTACAAATTTACGCATAATTTAGAGGGTTGCTTTATGATATTTGTCAGTATTTCAAATTATTTACTAAAACGTTTTCCTTACGTCATAATACTGCTTATCAATTATTTATGTGATTTTTTTGAATATTTTTATTTTACGAAAACGTTTTCGTATTTAGGCAAAAATATAGTTATTTATTTATGCTCACAAATTTATTATTGATGAATTATTATAAATAAATGTTAAGATTTCATTTTAAAAAATGAAATTCCCAAGATTATCCATCCCAAAACAAAAAACAATCCACCTAAAGGAGTCACGTACCAAATTGCTTTTGCGGAAACACCTAATGCAATGGCATAAATAGATCCTGAAAAAAATAAAATGCCTGCTAAAAATAAATAGCTAATTGTATTTTTTGTTTTTTTACTAAATTTCGAATAAGTATTTATAAAGAGTAACACAAGAACGTGATACATTTGGTAACGTACACCGGTTTCAAAACTTTTTAATTCATTTACACTTAAAACATCTTTTAAAGCGTGTGCCCCAAAAGCACCTAAAATAATTGTAAGCGCTCCAATAGTCGCAGTAATTGTTAAAACTTTATTCATTTTAAAAGTAATTTAACACCAAATATAAAATTTTTAATAGTTTTAAATTGGTAAATTTCTTATATTTAAGTAAAATAAATCATTATGAAAAATAACTCAGAATTATTAGTTCCTGTTTTAACAGCAAGTCTAATTCACGAAATTCATATTGCAAAAGCTTTATTATCTAGCCGAGGAATTAATAGTTATATTTTTGATGAAAATATAGCAACAAGTATTGGAACAGCATTTGTTGAAGGTTACAAACTTGAAGTAGATCCTTCAGATTTTAAAAAAGCTAAAAAAATATTAGACGAAATAAATTCATCTGATAATTAATTCGAATAATACAATTTTAACCCTTTAAAATTAGTAAATTCGTATTTAAAGCAATTTTGAACAAATTTACTATGCGAAAAATATTAGTAATTGGAGCAGGAAAATCTTCTTCATCTTTAATAACTTATTTATTAGAAAAATCTACTTCAGAAAACCTGCATATAACTGTAGCAGATATTTCTTTAGAACTAGCAAAAAGTAAAATAAACAACCATAAAAATGGTACTGCTATCTCATTAGATATTTCTAATGACATTCAAAGAACAAAAGAAATAAGTAATGCTACCATTGTTATTTCCATGCTGCCGGCCCATTTACATATTAATGTTGCCAAAGATTGCCTAAATTTTGGTAAAAATTTAGTAACTGCTTCCTATGTATCAAAAGAAATAATGGAACTTCATGAAAAAGTAAAAAAAGTAGGATTAATTTTTATGAATGAAATTGGCCTAGATCCTGGGATAGATCATATGAGCGCTATGAATATAATAGATTCTATTAGAAAAAAAGGGGGTAAAATATTGCTCTTTGAATCTTTTTGTGGCGGATTGGTAGCGCCTGTGAGTGATAATAATTTATGGAACTATAAGTTTACTTGGAATCCAAGAAATGTAGTATTGGCAGGACAAGGAGGTGCTTCAAAATTTATACAGGAAGGCACTTATAAATATATTCCTTATCATAAACTATTTAGAAGAACGGAAATTTTAAATATAGATGGATTTGGAAAATTTGAAGCTTATGCCAACAGAGATTCTTTAAAATATAGAAGTATTTATGGATTGGATGATATTTTAACATTATACAGAGGAACAATTAGGCGTGTTGGTTTTTCAAAAGCCTGGAATATTTTTGTTCAATTAGGAATGACCGATGATAGTTATACTATAGAAAACTCAGAAAACATGAGTTATCGTGATTTTACAAATTCATTTTTAGCCTACAATCCCAATGATTCGGTTGAGTTAAAATTAAGGTATTATCTAAAAATTGATCAAGATGATATAATCTGGGAAAAATTATTAGAGTTGAACATTTTTGATGGTTCCAAAAAAGTGGGTATAAAAAATGCTACCCCTGCTCAAATTCTCGAAAAAATTCTAAAAGATAGCTGGACGCTTCAAAAGGATGATAAAGATATGATCGTGATGCAACATCTTATTGGTTACGAACTTAACGGTAAAAAACAACAAATTGAAAGTAGTATGGTGTGTATCGGTGACAACCAAACATACACTGCAATGGCAAAAACTGTTGGTTTACCCGTAGCAATTGCAACCATAAAAATACTAAATGGAGAAATTAATACAACTGGGGTTTTAATACCTGTAACAAAAGAAATTTATAAACCTATTTTAAAAGAATTGGAAGAAAACGGAATAAATTTTACTGAAAAAGAGTTGCCTTATTTAGGTTATAACCCTGAACATGTTATTGGCTAAGAAAAGCCTACATTTTCAAATAAAAATCTTGAACTAAATTTTTATAATCCTCGGTATAAATATGGCGTTCTATTTCAATCACCAAATCTGTAAATTCAATTTCTGAATTAACATAAGAAAATTGTAGTAAACTTCTTTTTATAGGAGTATCTTTAGCACCTTTCACCCTAGTAATTCTGTTTGGAAATAATTTTAATTCTTTAGCTTCTGCAATAAATTCTTCTTCTTCACAAAAAGGAATAATAAATGCGCAACTTCCCTTATCTGATAACATTTTTACAACTCCTGATAACAATTCTGAATAAGGAAGACTTTCAGAATGTCTGGCCATTGCTCTATCTTCAGATAATTCCTTATAAGTTGATGTATAAAATGGAGGATTAGAAACTATTAAATCATAAGTATCATCAATTTCATCTGTAAATTCTTGAAAAGATGCATGGTAACAAAATAATCTATCGCTCCAGTCACTTTGTTCAAAATTACTAACTGATTGTTCGAAGGCTTCATCATTTAGCTCAATTGCATCAATCAATTCAATATTGCTTCTTTGAGCTATCATTAAGGCTATCAAACCGGTTCCAGCTCCAATATCAATAGCGCTAAAATAATCTGATTCTATACTTACCCAAGCTCCTAACAACACACCATCGGTACCAACTTTCATAGCTGTTTTATCCTGATGAATCGTGAATTGCTTAAATTGAAAGGGTTTGCTTGACATTAAAAAAAGTAATTTGCAGAGAGGAAGGGATTCGAACCCTCGATACCCTTTTGGAGTATACACACTTTCCAGGCGTGCGCCTTCGACCACTCGGCCACCTCTCTAGTTTGGTGATTAAACGCAGTAAAACACTTAAATTTCAACTCCGCTTAGCCTCCATTAATTATTAAGATATAAATCTATTAATCCAGCAGGTGCTTCAACAATAATTTTCTTATTATCTCTATCAACCTTTTTAATAAAGTCATCAATCATTGGTATAAAAACTTCTGCTCCGTTTGCATCAATTTCAAATAATGGTTGGGCAGAAGAATCATTAACTCCAGTTATAACACCAACATAACCATAATTTACATCTTCAATATCGAAATTAATTATTTCGTGAAAATAAAATTTTTTTCCTGTTAATTTTGGAAGAAATTCTAAAGGCAAATACAATTCTGACCCTAATATGGCATCAGCATCCTCTTCATTTTCAACATCCTCAAACTGAATTCTTAGCTGGTTTCCTTTTTGAAGCAAACTTTCTTCAATAAAAAATGGAACCAAATCATTGCCTAAAGCAACAAATACAGATTCCAAATTTTTATAAAGTTCAGGTTCATCTGTGTCTAATTTAGCAACAACTTCACCTCTAAAACTATGTTTTCTAACGATTTTGCCTAAATAAAAACAATCTTGTTTACGCATTATCGAAAAATAACAATTTACTCTTTTTTTCCTTCTTCTTGAGCCGCAGCTTGTACGTCATCAATTGTTTGAGGAGCTTCTTCTTCAACTACTTCTGTTGCAGCTTTTGCAGCAGCTTTAGCATCAGCTTCAGCTTTAATTGCAGCTTCTTCTACTTCTTTAGCAGCAGCAGCACGCTCTTCATTTACTTTTACTTCAGCTTCAAAAGCTTTAGCTTTTGCATCAGCTTCTGCTTTTGCTAAACCTGCTACTTTTGCAGTGATTTTTCCTGCTTTTTCATCAACCCAAGCTTGAAATTTTTCTTCAGCTTGCTCTTCTGATAAAGCACCTTTTCTAACACCACCTGCTAAATGATTTTTTAACAAAGCACCTTTATAAGATAAAATTGCTTTTGCGGTATCAGTTGGTTGTGCACCATTTTGTAACCATTTAACGGCTCCATCTAAATCTAAATCTATAGATGCTGGATTTGTATTAGGATTATAAGTCCCAATTTTTTCTAAGTATTTACCGTCTCTTTTTGATCGTGCATCAGCTGCTACAATCCAATAAAATGGTTTTCCTTTTTTACCGTGTCTTTGTAATCTAATTTTTACTGGCATTTTTTTTAATTTTTAAGGTTCTCGACCTTGGTTATAAATTTTGAGGTTGCAAATATAATGAGATATTTTAATATATAAGCTTAAAAAGTATAAAAGTTTGACTTTCAGAAGATGTAGACAACTTAATACACTTCAAGATTAAGAAGTTGTAGGTCCTTGACATAGATTAACTACTTACCGCTTTAGCTTTTAACAAAACTATACTAATCCTGTAAATCCTAAAAAAGCTAAGGATAATAACCCCGCGACTAATAAATTAATAGGAACACCTTTCATTCCTTTTGGAATATTTGCCAATTCTAAATGCTCACGAATACTTGCAAACACGATTAGAGCTAACGCAAAACCAATAGAGTTTGATACAGCGAAAAATACCGCCTTTAATAAACTTCCACCATCTAAACCTAAGGCTAAAATTGCTACCCCTAAAACAGCACAGTTAGTTGTTATTAATGGCAAAAATACACCTAAAGCTTGATATAATGGCGGGCTTACTTTTTTCAGAATAATCTCAACCATCTGCACCAATGCGGCAATTACCAAAATAAAGGTTATAGTTCTCAAATAATCTAGACCTGCTGGAACAAGCACAAATTCGTGTAATAAATAAGTTACCATGGTTGCCAATGTCATTACAAACAAAACTGCTCCAGACATACCAATTGAAGTTGATACTTTACTTGAAACACCTAAAAACGGACAAATTCCTAAAAATTGCGCAAGAACAATGTTATTAACAAAAACCGCCGCTATTAATATTACTATATAATCCATTTTAAGTTGTTTTTATTGAAATTTTATTAAACAAAACAGTTAAATAAGCCAGTGCAATAAAGGCTCCTGGAGGTAAAATAAATAAGATAAATGTATTTGTATCTTCAGGTACAAATTTAAATTCAAAAATACTTCCACTTCCTAGTATTTCTCTAGCAGCACCTAATGCCGTCAAAGCTAAAACAAAGCCTAATCCCATACCAACAGCATCAACAATTGAAGACCAAATATTATTTTTTGAAGCAAATGCTTCCGCTCTTCCTAATATTAAACAGTTCACCACAATTAAAGGAATAAAAATCCCTAATTGCTCATATAAAAATGGTATAAACGCTTCTAAAACCATTTCTACAATAGTTACAAACGATGCTATTATAATAATAAAAGCAGGAATACGTACCTTACTTGGTATTTGTGTTTTTACTAATGAAACTACAATATTACTCATTAACAACACAAACATAGTTGCAACTCCCATTCCTAACCCATTAAACGCAGATGAGGTTACTCCCAACGTTGGACACATCCCCAATAGCATAACAAATACGGGGTTGTCTTTTACAATACCTTTTAAGAAATTTTGGGTTTGATTTAATTTTTCAGCCATACCTCTTAATTTTTCAGTTCTTTAATGAAACTATTATTTTTCATAAACTCATCATAAGCCATTTGAACCGCTTCACCAAAAGCTCTAGTAGTAATTGTTGCTCCTGTTAAAGCATCAACCTCTCCTTGATCTTTAGTTGGTTTTACATTAAAAGTTAAAGGGTTTTTTTCTCTAAATTGAGCAATAAACTTATCATCCTTCATTTTGGTTCCTAAACCTGGAGTTTCTTTTTGTTCTAAAACTTCAATATTTTGTATAGTTCCATCTGGTTTAAAACCAACCATCACTTTAATCAATCCACTAAAACCTTTTTCGGTAGAACCAATTATTGCTGCACCAACAAATTCCATGTTTTTAAATGCAGGATAAACCTCAACAGAATCTTTTACAAATTCAGAATTTATTAAAATAACTTCCTCAACAGGATTATTATCAAAATCAGGTAATACTAATTTTAAAGCATTAACTTTTTTAGCAATCTTGGCCTCTTTTATAGGACCAACCGTGAAATCGTTAACAAAACCTAAGGCGAAACCAGAAACTATGGTAATAGCAAATAACGATACTACCATATTTATAAATGTGTCTTTTTTCTTCTTCATAATCAAACAATTTTAGATCTGATTTTTGAACCAAATCGTCTTGGTTTAAAATAAGTATTAATTAATGGGACAAAAGCGTTCATAATTAAAATGGCAAATGAAACACCTTCAGGGTACGCTCCAAATAACCGAATTACTACAGTAATAACTGCAATTCCAATTGCGAAAATGATCATCCCTTTTTTAGTCATAGGGCTTGTTACTAAATCGGTTGCCATAAAAAAGGCTCCTAATAATGCCCCACCCGATAAAATATGAATTAACGGACTTGCATAGCTTTCTGGATCAATAACCCAAAAAATTCCAGTCATAACCGCCATTGTTACCAACATAGTTAACGGAATATGCCAAGTAATAACTTTTCTAACTATTAAATAAATACCTCCTAACAACAAGGCTAATGCAGACATTTCTCCTATTGAACCTCCCGACAGCCCTAAAAACATTTCTAAGTTTGATGGAAGATTTGCACTAATATTTGTCATTGTATCTCCAAACATTAACCCTTCCTTTATTAAGCCTAATGGAGTTGCACCTGTGACAGCATCTGCAATTGTAGTATTATTTTCAACAGCAGTTGGCCACATTGTCATTTGTACTGGAAAGGAAACCAATAAAAATACACGCCCAACTAACGCCGGGTTGAAAATATTAAAACCAAGACCTCCAAACGACAATTTACCAATTCCAATAGCAACTATACTCCCGACAAGAATCATCCAAATTGGCAACCCTGACGGTAAATTAAATGCTAATAAAATTCCAGTAATTAATGCTGAACCATCACCAATTGTGATTTCAGATTTCAATAAATACTTTTGAATTAAATACTCAAACAATAAACAGGATACCACCGCAACAGCAGTAACTATAAATGCTCCAATTCCAAATACATATAATGAAACTAAAAATGCAGGAATTAAAGCTATCACAACATTGTACATCAGTTTTTTTGAGGTTCTATCTGAATGCACGTGTGGTGAGGCTGATATAATAATAGGTTGACTCATTTTAATTTTTAGAGGTTTCTAACTTTTTAACAATACTTTTTCCAAATCGGATATAATCCAACAAAGGACGGTGTGATGGGCAAACATAACTACAAGAACCACATTCAATGCAAGTCATAATATCTTCATTTGAAGCCCGCTCATATAAACCTTTTTCTGACAAATTCATTAATAAATGAGGTTCTAGGCCCATAGGGCAAACAAAAACACATTCGCCACAACGAATACAATTTTTTGCTTCACCTCTGCTAGCTTCATCTTCTGAAATTACCAAAATACCTGAAGTTCCTTTTGTAACTGGAACATCGGTGTTTTTAATAGCTTTCCCCATCATTGGGCCACCATTGACTAATTTTCGAGTTCCTTCAGGCAAACCACCAACTTCAGCAATTAAATCTTTGATAGGAGTTCCTATTTTTACCCAAAAGTTTGATGGATTTTCTAAATTTTTGCCTGTTACTGTAACAACCCGCTCAATTAATGGTTTATCATATTGAATAGCTTCGTAAATTGCGAAAATTGTTCCAACATTGTGCACAATTACACCTACATCTAAAGGCAATCCGTTTTTTGGTACTTCTCTTTTTAAAATGGCTCTTACCAATTGTTTTTCACCCCCTTGAGGATATTTTACTTGCAATGCCGCAACCTTTATCCCATCTTCTTTATTAACAAAGCTTTTAAAAAGATTAATGGCATCTTTTTTATTGTTTTCAATTCCAATAACAGCATTTTCTATATGCAAAGCTTTCATTAAAATTTTAATTCCAACAACAATTTCTTGTGCCTTTTCTAACATTAATCTATGATCGGCTGTTAAATAAGGTTCACATTCTACACCATTAATAATCAGGTGATCTAACTTTGTTCCTTCGCGTACGTTAAGTTTCACTTGAGAAGGAAATGTTGCTCCACCTAAACCAACAATTCCACAATCAGTAATTTTTTGTAAAATAGCTGCAGGTTCTATTTCAATGTTCGTTTTCAAAGGATATTCTTTCTCTTCAAAATTTGATTCATCTTTAGCATCCGTTCGAATTACAATACATTGTTTTTTATAACCACTTGTATCAATAATCATGTCTAACTTAGTAACAACACCAGTCACTGGAGAATGAATATTTGAAGAAACAAAACCACCAGATTTTGCAATTACTTGACCTATTTGAACTTTATCTTTTTTCTCCACAACAATTTCAGCAGGAATACCAATATGCTGCGCAATTGGGACATTTACCACTTTTGGCACTGTCATTCTTTTAATTCCCTTATCAGCTGTAATTTTATTTTCAGGAGGGTGAATTCCTCCTTTTGGAAAGGTTTTAAGCATCCGTTTTTATATTTTTTGATTCTACAGTTGCTTCCTCTTTTATAGTTGCAACTTTTTCAACTTCTTTTTTTACAACAGCTTTTTTCTCAACTACTTTTTTTTCTTTTTTAGGAGGGAAATTTGTTTCAATTATAGAATGTGTTGGACAAACTTCAACACATTTTCTACAAAGTGTACAAAGACCTGCATCTATATACGCCAATTGATTTGCCATAGTAATAGCATCCTTTGGACAAATATCTTCACATTTTGAGCATCCAATACAAGCTACATCACAAGCTTTTTTCGCAATTCCACCTTTATCTTCATTTAAACAACCAACAAATATTTTTAAATCGCGTTTATTTTTTGGTCGCATTTCAATAATATCTCTAGGGCACTCTTCAACACAAGCGCCACACGAAGTACATTTATCGGTAATAATAACCGGTAAGCCTGTGCTTTCGTCCATATACATTGCATCAAACTTACACACCTTAACACAATCCCCATCTCCTAAACAACCATATTGGCAATCTGTTTCACCACTATAAACCATTGCTGAAATAGCACAAGTTCTTGGACCTTGATATTCCGTAGTTTTTGGACGAACATCGCAACCACCTTGACAACGTAATACTGCCACAGTTGGATCTCTTTCTACAACTTCTTTTCCTAAAAGCGCGGCAACTTCCTTCATTACATCATTTCCTCCTACTGGACAAAACAAGTCTGAAATATCTTCTGAGCCAACTAATTTTTCGGCAAAAGATTTACAACCTGGAGAACCACAACCTGCACAATTTGCTCCTGGTAAAATATCATCTACATCTGCTATTAAAGGATTTTCATAAACATAAAACTTTTTTGAAACTATATATAACACTACCGCTGCTACAATCCCTAAAGAAACTAGCAACAAAACGCTATATAAAACTGAATCTGTCATTCTAATTAAATTTTAATATTGATACTTGAAATACCTTTTGAAATTTATCTTTCAATACAAAAAGCATAAAATAATAAGGAAAAAGAATTAAAAGCGATAATAAACCCGCAATCCATTCTTTAAAAAAGAAAGAAGTAGCTACTAAAACTACTACCATTAATATAAAAGGAAAAACGTAAGCCCAAAAAACTGCTTTTAAGCCTAACTCTTTTTTCAATAAAACATCAACAGGTTCGTTTATTTCAAATGATTGTGTTGAATTTATAACTTCTATTTCTTTATCATTGGAATCAGACACACCACAAGCAGATTGTGCTTTGCATCCCTCACAGTTAACATTACCTTTTAATGAAACCGTAATAGTTTTATCAGAAATTCTCGAAACAATTCCTTCATGTTTAACTAAGTTATTTGTTTTATTTTTATGAATATCTAAATTCAACTGAGTCATAATCTATCTTCTACTTTTCTTTCAGGAGGTAAAATTACAGTTTAAAAATAATCTAAAATATGACGGATGTTAGTCTTTAAACTAAAGAAGTTGTTATAACTTAATTTAACACATTAACGTTTTTATGTAAAATTTTTAATTGGTTAACCACCTAACAAAAAATAAGATACACTAATTGTTAATAAAAAAAACACTTATTAGATTTTTAAAAATATTAAAATTCATACTTTTAAAAAATCGATTTTTCCAAGCAAATTAAACAAGCACATGTTTTTAATATTTGACACTGAAACCACAGGTTTACCAAAAAAATGGGATGCGCCAATTTCAAACACAGATAATTGGCCTAGATGCGTTCAAATTGCTTGGCAAATTCATAACGAATATGGTGAATTAATTGAATACCACGATTATTTAATTAAACCTGAAGGTTATAATATTCCATATGACGCTGAACAAATTCACGGAATTTCAACAGAATTAGCTTTGGAAAAAGGCGAAGATTTAGAAAAAGTTTTATATCTATTTAATGAAGCTTTATCCAATTCTAAATTTGTAGCTGGTCATAATGTAAAGTTCGACCTTGATATAATGGGTTGTGAGTATTATAGAAAGGATGTAAAAACTTTATTAAAAGACTTGCCTGTTTTAGACACTTGTACTGAAGTTACTGCTACAATGTGTCAAATCCCTGGAGGAAGAGGGGGCAAGTTTAAATTACCAACTTTAACAGAATTACACCAACATTTATTTAATGCTCCATTTTCAGAAGCACATAATGCAACTGCTGACGTAGAAGCAACAACTAGATGTTTTTTAGAATTAATAAGACAACGTGTTTTTTCAAAAGAAGAACTAGATGTCCCTTCCGATTATTTTGGAAAATTTAATGCTAAAAATCCATCTGTTATAAATATAATTGGGTTAAAACATTTAAACTTAAAAAAAGAAAGTAAGCGTTTAAAGAAAAAATCAGAAGAAAAACCTGAAATACTTAAACATTCTGAAAAAACTCTTCAAAACCTTAAAGGTGCAAATTTTGCACATTTACATTGCCATTCTCAATTCTCTATTTTACAATCTACTTCCAGTGTTAGCAACCTTATAAATTCAGCCATAAAAGATAAAATGCCCGCAGTTGCAATTACTGATTCTGGAAATATGATGGGTGCCTTTTATTTTGTACGAGAAGCTTTGGCACATAACAACACAGTCCAAAAATTTAATGAAAAATTACCAGAAGGTGAAGCGCCTAAATTACCCATAAAACCAATATTAGGATGTGAATTTAATGTTTGTGTTAATCATTTAGACAAAACTCATAAAGATAACGGATATCAGATAGTTATTTTAGCTAAAAACAAAAATGGCTATCATAATCTGGCGAAAATGTCTTCCATCTCTCATACAGATGGGTTTTATTATGTACCAAGAATAGACAAAAAAATAATTGAAGAATACAAAGAGGATTTAATTGTACTTTCTGGTAATTTATACGGTGAAATTCCAAGTAAAATTCTAAATATTGGTGAAAACCAAGCTGAAGAAGCTTTAAATTGGTGGAAAGAACAATTTAGCACAGATTTTTATTTAGAAGTTATGCGTCATAATCAGGAAAATGAAAATCACGTAAATGATGTGCTTATTGAATTTTCAAAAAAGCATAAAGTAAAATTAATAGCTAGTAACAATACATTTTATACCACTGAAGATGAAGCCGAAGCACATGATATTTTATTGTGTGTAAAAGATGGCGAAAAAACAGCCACCCCTAAAGGAAAAGGAAGGGGTTTTAGGTACGGATTACCAAATAACGAGTACTATTTTAAGTCTCAGGAACAAATGAGAAATTTGTTTAAAGATTTACCTGAATCTATTATTAACATTCAAGAAATTGTTGATAAAATAGAAATTTATACTTTGGAGCGCGATGTATTACTTCCAAAGTTTGATATCCCTCAAGAATTTATAAATCCTGAAGATGAAAAAGATGGAGGTGTACGTGGTGAAAACGCCTACTTAAAATATTTAACTTTTGAAGGTGCTAAAAAAAGATATGGTGAAGTTTTAGATAAAGAGACTAAAGAACGCCTAGATTTTGAGTTGTCCATTATTGAAAAAACCGGATATCCTGGTTACTTTTTAATTGTTTGGGATTTTATTTTAGAAGCTCGTAAAATGGGAGTATCTGTTGGTCCTGGTCGTGGTTCTGCAGCTGGTTCCGCAGCAGCCTATTGTTTATGGATTACAAATATAGACCCCATTAAATACGATTTACTTTTTGAGCGTTTCTTAAATCCAGACCGTGTTTCATTGCCTGATATTGATATTGATTTTGATGATGAAGGTCGACAAAAAGTAATTGATTTTGTAATTAAGAAATATGGTGCAAGTCAAGTTGCTCAAATAATTACTTATGGAACTATGGCAGCAAAATCTTCAATTAGAGATACTGCCAGAGCCCTAGATTTGCCTTTACCAGATGCCGATAGAATTGCGAAATTGATTCCTGGTATTAAACTTCAACATATTTTTGGAGAAGATGCCAAAAGCAAAGAAAAAATTAAAGGTTTACGTGCAGAAGAACTTGAAAATGTAAATGAACTAATAAAAATTGCTGAAGGTGATAATTTAGAATCGCAAACTATAAAACAGGCAAGAGCATTAGAAGGCTCTGTTAGAAATACAGGTACTCACGCTTGTGGTGTTATAATTACTCCAGAGAAAATAACAAATCTAATTCCCGTAGCAACTGCCAAAGACTCGGATATGTATGTTACCCAGTTCGATAATAATGTTGTTGAAAGTGCAGGGTTACTTAAAATGGATTTTTTAGGGTTAAAAACATTAACCCTAATTAAAGATACAGTTAAAATTATAAAAGCAAAACACGGTATTAAGTTAATTCCTGATGACTTTCCCTTAGATGATGAAAAAACATATGAGCTTTTTCAAAAAGGTGAAACTATAGGTGTTTTTCAATATGAATCTGCAGGAATGCAAAAGCATATGAAATCTTTAAAACCAACTGAATTTGCAGATTTAATTGCAATGAATGCATTGTACAGACCTGGCCCAATGGAATATATTCCGTTATTTATTATGCGTAAACACGGAGAAGAAGCCATTGAGTACGATTTACCTGAAATGGAAGAACACCTAAAAGAAACCTATGGAGTTACCGTATATCAGGAGCAAGTAATGTTACTTTCACAAAAATTGGCTGGTTTTAGCAAAGGTGATGCGGATATGCTAAGAAAAGCAATGGGTAAAAAGATTTTTTCCCTACTTGAAAAATTAAAACCAAAATTTATTGAGGGAGGTAAAAAGAACAACCATCCTGAAGAAAAATTAGAAAAAATTTGGAAAGACTGGGAAGCATTTGCTGCTTATGCATTTAACAAATCTCATTCTACTTGTTATGCTTATATTGCATACCAAACTGCCTATTTAAAAGCACATTATCCTGCTGAATATATGGCTTCCGTTTTGTCGAACAATATGAGTGACATAAAGCAAATTACATTTTTTATGGAAGAATGTAAACGTGCTGGAATTCCTGTTTTGGGGCCTGATGTTAATGAATCTTATTACAAATTTGCGGTAAACAAAGAAGGTGCTATCCGTTTTGGAATGGGTGCTATAAAAGGTGTTGGAGCTGCTGCGGTTGATGCCATAGTTAAAGAACGGAAAAAAAATGGTAATTATTCATCGATTTTTGATTTAGCAAAACGTGTTGATTTGAGAGCTGCAAGTAAAAAAGCATTTGATGGTTTGGCAATGGCTGGCGGTTTAGATTCCTTTAAAAATGTGCATCGTGCTCAATATTATCAATTAGATGAAAAAGGAGTTACGTTTATTGAACGTGCAATTCGATACGGCAATAAATATCAAGAAAATAAAAATTCTGCGCAAGTCTCTTTATTTGGAGAAACGTCTGAAGTACAGTTTCCAGAGCCTGAAATTCCATTTGCTGAAAAATGGGGAGTTATGGAAGAGTTATCTAAGGAAAAAGAATTGGTTGGAATTTATATTTCAGGGCATCCTTTGGATGATTTTAAAACTGAGATTGAATATTTTTGTCACACAGAGCTTTCTGCATTTCAAAACCAGGATAATTTATTAAATAGAGAGTTAGCAGTTGGTGGTATTTTAACAAGTGTAGAACACAAGATTTCAAAAAATGGAAAAGGTTGGGCTTTATTTACTGTTGAAGACTATTCTGGCTCTTATGAATTTAGAATATTTGGTGAAGAATACTTGAGATTTAAACATTTTTTTGTGCCAAATTCTTTTTTGTTTTTTAAAATTTATGGTAAAAAAGGCTGGAATAATGATGTGCGTTTATCTTTTACAAACATTCAATTACTACAAGACATTTTAAAAGAATTTTCAAAAAAAATTACTTTAAATCTGGATATAAAGGATGTAAATGAGCCAAACATAAATAAAATTAATACTATTTTAAATGATTATAAAGGTACTAAAAACTTACATTTTACCGTTAGAGATAATCGTGAAAAATTACGATTAAACTTACCAAGTCGAAGTTTTAAAATTGATATTTCAAATGAATTATTGGAAGTTTTAAAAAAAGAACAAATCAACTTTAAACTTAATTAGCGAGAAGTAACTTATGAGAAAAATTCTTTATTTATTATTAATTACTAGTTACTCAATAAGTTATAGTCAATCTAACTCCTCCTATTTCCAAGCAGATTATTTTTACGGAAATATATTACGTCAAAATCCGGATGCCTCAATTTTATTACAAGGTCACCCAACTGGGATTTTCATGAGTTATAATAAAAGAACTTTTGGAGAAGAAAGCTGGCAAGAACATTATAATTATCCAGATTTTGGATATTCTCTTGGTTATCAAGATTATAAATCAGATATTTTAGGTAAATTATATTCAGCTTACGGTCATTATAATTTTTATTTTACAAATAGAACTTCACAAAATCAATTAATATTTAGAGCTGGAATTGGATTGGCCTATAATACAAATCCTTACGATAAAGAAACCAATAACAAAAACACTGCTTTTGGATCTTCATTAAATTCAAGCACCTATTTTAAATTGTATTTTCAACGAGAAAAACTAATTGACAATTTAGGATTAAATGCTGGTTTAACTTTCATACATGCTTCAAACTCAAACATAAAATCTCCCAATTCTGGTACGAATGTTTGGGCTATAACTTTAGGTTTAAATTATGATTTAGATGCTAACAAAAGCATTCAAACCTATATTCCTTCTTCAGAAATTAAACATTTTACCGAACCTGTTAAATATAATTTTGCAGTAAGAAGTGGGATTAACGAGTCGGAAATTATTGGAAGTGGTGTAAAACCATTTTTTGTTTTTTCGGCCTATGCAGACAAACGTTTAAATAGAAAATCAGCCATACAATTTGGAACAGATTTATATATTTCTCCTATTTTAAAAGACTATTATGAATTAAGTTTAACCATACCACACGCCAATTTAAAAGAAACTTCCGATTTTTCCAGAGTTGGAATATTTATTGGACATGAATTGTTTATTAATAAAATATCCATTGAAACTCAAATCGGATATTATATAAAATATCCATTTAAATATGTTGGAAGAGTGTATGAAACGCTTGGTTTAAAACGTTATTTAAACGATAAATGGTACGCAACAATTAGATTAAAAGCACACGCTGCAGATGCAGAAACTGTTGAATTTGGTGTTGGTATTAGACTTTAAAAATTGTTTATGAAAAATCTATTTTTTGTATTATTTCTGCTTTTTACATTTCAAGTTTTTTCACAAACTGAAACAGTAAAATACAATAATATACAAACTGATTTCTTTTTTGGAAGACCTATTGAGCACGATAAAAAACTAAAAGATGCCATTGATGGAAATTCTTACGGAGTGTTATTAAGTTTCAACACAATAAATACAAAAAATAACAATTTCAATATACTTTATAAATACCCAGAAAGAGGTTTTTCATTTTTATATCAAAATTTTAATTCTTCTGCTCTAGGTGAAGTATTTGGAGGTTATAGACATTATAGTTATAATTTAAAAAATAAACCAAATAATCAGTTAAAGTTAACTAGTGGTTTTGGTTTGGGTTATGCAACAAAAGCTTACGATTCAGAAATAAATCCAAAAAACCACGCAATTGGCTCTAAATTTTTGGCTTCAGCATATTTGAAATTACATTTTTTCAATTGTTGCACCAAGAAAAGTTAAGTATAAATATTGGAGTAAGTTTAATACATTTTTCAAATATTGCTTTTAAAAATCCCAATTTAGGAATTAACACCGTTAGCCTTAATTTAGGAATTAATTATATATTAGAACCTACAAAAATAGCTACTTCAAAAGAAGAAAATATAATTCCTAAAATTGATAAAAAACTGTATTTTAATTTAATTTTAAGAGGTGGGTATAATGAATCATTAGAAATTGATAGCGGATTATTTCCTTTTTATAACGTTACCTTTTTTGGTAGTAGAACAATAAATAATTATTCTGACATAACTTTTGGAACAGATTATTTTAAATCTGATTTTTTAAAAAATTATATTAAAAATATTAATGTAGAAGAAGGAAAAACCTATAACGAAAATGATTACTCTAGGGTAGGAATTTTCGTTGGTCATGAATTAATTCAAAACAATTTTTCTTTTGTCTCGCAAATTGGATATACAATTTATTACCCTTTTCCATACGTTAGCAGGGTTTATGAACGTTTTGGTTTAAAGTATAAATTAAGTAAACACTTATTTTCTGAGGTAACTATGAAAATAAATTTATTTAGAGCAGAGGCGCTGGAATTTGGAATAGGATATAAATTCTAGTTTTATTTAATAACTATTTATGAAAAAAATAATTTATATAATTTGCTTAATTGGTTTCATTAGCTGCAATAGTGAGGATGCTGGAAATTGCTGGCAAACTGCAGGTACTATTATTCAACAAGAATTTGAAACACCGTCTTTTACAAAAATTTTAGTTCAAAAAAAGGTTGAGCTTAATATTACTGAAGGTCCGGTTCAAAAAGTGATTGTAGAAACTGGCAAAAATTTAATGCCTGATATTGAAGTTCAAGTAGTGGGAGACCAAATAATTTTAACAAACCATAACACGTGTAACTTTTTAAGAGATTATGGCTTAACAAAAGTATATATTACTACACCAAATATTACCGAAATTAGAAATGCTTCAGAACTTAATGTTTCTTCCAATGGTGTTTTAACATTCCCAACAATATATTTACAATCTACAGGTGAAAAAAATGATTTTTTAGCTGTTGGAGATTGGCATTTAAATATAAATAATAATAAAGTAATTATATTAAGCAATGGTATTTCTAACTTCTACATAAATGGATCAACCAACAATTTAGACATCATTTTTTCTGATGGAGATTGTCGTTTTGAAGGAGAAAATTTTATAGCGCAACAAGTTAAAATTAAAAATGTTAGTTCGAATGATATGCTCGTAAATCCGGTAGAAAGTTTAACTGGATCAATTCACTCCACTGGAGATGTAATTTCATTTAATACACCTCCAGTTGTTAATATAGAAGAATTAAGCGTTGGTAAATTAATTTTTAAGTAGTTAACTCTCTAAATAAACTTTCTAAATTTTTGTTTTTGGCATTTAATTGAAGTGTTTTTAGGCCATTGTCATGCGCAAAATCAAATACAGCAGGTCGCATATCTTTAGTGGTATTAAAAGTTAGTAACCACTTAGTATCGTGAATATTATCAGCATCTTTTAAATAAGGAATTGTTTCAATAAATTGCTTTTCAATTTTAAAATCAAATTCAACTTCCAATACTTGTTCTTTATTATCTCTTAATTCATTTAACTTTTTATCAGCAATAATTCTCCCTTTATTTATTAAAATTACCCGATCACAAATTGCTTCAACTTCTTGCATAATATGGGTTGAAAAAAGCACTGTTTTATCTTTACCTATCTCCTTGATTAGATTTCTAATCTCCAACAATTGATTTGGATCCAAACCTGTAGTTGGTTCGTCTAAAATTAAAACTTCTGGATTGTGCAATAAGGCTGCTGCCAAACCAACTCGCTGACGAAACCCCTTTGAAAGCTGATTAATTTTTTTATGTGCTTCAGGTTGTAAACCAACTTTTATAATTATTTTATCAACTTTTTGTTTTGAAATTTTATGAATTGCAGCATTAAAAAGCAAATACTCTTTTACATACATTTCTAAATACAACGGATTGTGTTCCGGTAAATAACCAATATTTTTTTGAGCTCCAATTTTATCAGTAGCAATATTAAAATCACTTACCAAAACAGTTCCTTCAGATGCATTAATGTAACCCGTAATAATTTTCATCATAGTTGACTTACCAGCTCCATTTGGACCTAAAAAACCAACTATTTCACCTTTTTTAATAGAAAAACCTACATTATCCAATGCTTTTTGTTCTCCATAAAACTTGGAAATATTTTTTACTTCAATAGACATTTAACAAAAA
>Ga0102812_10000367_pt1 | contig 33284 bp, 43 predicted proteins | sample ColrivemetaGS713_FD_79334 | JGI IMG/M metagenome (GOLD analysis project Ga0102812, IMG submission 79334) | Estuarine microbial communities from the Columbia River estuary - Flood tide ETM metaG S.713 | ecosystem: Environmental > Aquatic > Marine > Intertidal zone > Estuary | place: USA...
ATCATGGGCTTTATTCAATATTGGTCGTTTAGCTATTCAACAAGTTCAAAGATTATCACGCCAACGTTAATATATTAGCCGAAAATATTTTCAGTTATGATTGACTTTTAAAAATTACTATTAATAAATTAAAAATTATAAAAAAATCTAACTATGTCACATACAGTTAAAATTTACGATACATGTATCGGATGTACGCAATGTGTAAGAGCATGTCCTACAGACGTTTTAGAGATGGTTGCTTGGGATGGTTGTAAAGCAGGCCAGATTGCATCTTCACCTCGAGTAGAAGACTGTGTAGGATGTAAACGTTGTGAAACAGCATGTCCTACCGACTTTTTAAGCGTGCGTGTTTATTTAGGGGCAGAGACAACAAGAAGTCTAGGATTAGCTTATTAACTAAAAAAAATTTAAATAAAAATAAAGGAATAATAAATTACAATTCCTTTATTTTTTATGAAACCCATCCATAACTATGTAAACCTTTACCTAAGAAATTTACACCTAAATAACAAATCCAAATAACGAAAAACCCCAAACCTCCTAAGATAGCAGTTCTTTTTCCTTCCCAACCTTTTGTTATTCTTGCATGTAGATAAACAGCAAAAACAATCCATGTAATAAGAGCCCAAGTCTCTTTTGGATCCCAACTCCAATACGATCCCCAAGCTTCATTTGCCCATACGCCACCAGCGATAATTCCTATCGTTAAAAAAGGAAATCCTAAACCTATAATTCTATAACTCCAATTGTCTAAACTTTGTAAAAGTTTCAATTTACCTAATTCAGAAACATTATTTTGTGGTGATACAAGTTTAGCTTCATAATAATCTAGCATAATATTATAAAGTGGTGTAGAGGTTTCATCCACTTGTTTTAAATCAACTTCTCTGTATTGCGAAATAACTAAAAATAGAATGCATAGTAATGATCCCATAATTAATGTCCCATAACTTAATAACATCATACTAACATGCATCATTAACCAATTAGATTGTAAAGCAGGAACAAGTGGACTTGCTTTTTGCATTTCTGGAGAAAGTGTTAGATTACTAAACCCATTAATTAATAAAGCTACAGGGATTAAAATTGCTCCTATTAGTTTACTTTTTGTTTGTGATTCAATGTAAAGATATAGTGTTAATAATGTCCAAGTTAAAAATAACAAAGATTCATATAAATTACTTAATGGAAAATAACCTGCCACAATCCATCTTGAACAAAGCACGAAAAACAATAAACCACTTGCAATTGTGGCCGATAATTTACCAAAATTTGATAAAAGATCACTTTTATTAAAAAATGATAAATTAACCCAATAAGAAATCATTGCAATTAATAATATAGCAAAAACCAGATTTGATGACGAATTTTGAATTTCATTCCAATCCATTAAATTTCTCCAATAAGATTTTTAAATAAGATGCTTTCTATTATATTATTTTACTAAAAAGATATCAAATTTATTTCTGCATTCTATTATTTTAAAGTGCAACAATTTATACCACTAATAGAAAAAATTATATTCTCTATTTCACGATAATATAGAATTGACATTCATAATTAATTCAAAGTATTATATTTGTTAATTATGAAAAAGATAAATTTTACTTATGGAATTGTTAAGAAAATATGAAATAATGATATTGTTAACTGAAGAATTCAATGATAGTGAATTAAAAAGCTGGGTTTTTAATTATGCAAAAAATTTAAGAAAATTTAACGTTTGTGATATTTCGGTAATTTCACGCGGAAAACATAAATTAGCATACCCAATTGTTGATAAATCAAAAGGAAACTATATCCAATTAAATTTTTCAAGTATGCCTAAATATATTGAAACATTTTTAGCTACTTTAAAATTAGATTCAAAAGTTTTACGTTTTCTAGTTGTAAACAAATAAAAACAAAATAATTTTTAATTTGATAAAATTCTCACAATTTTATCAAATTAAAAATTATTTTGTTTGTCTTTTTAATTAATTTATAGTATTATTAGGGCATTACTGATATCCTCAGTAGCTCAGTGGTAGAGCAATCGGCTGTTAACCGATTGGCCGTAGGTTCAAGTCCTACCTGGGGAGTTTTAAAATAGTAAAAAATATTATGGAAAAACATGACAAATTAAAAATTGGGAATAAGCAATTCAATTCACGTTTGATGTTAGGTACAGGTAAATATCGTAGTGTTACAGATGTTGTAAATAGTATTGAAAGTAGTGAATCTGAAATAATTACAGTAGCTATAAGAAGATTACCCGCTAACTTGAAAAATGATCATACAACTTTTTTAGGAGCCTTAAATTGGGATAAGCTTTGGCTATTACCTAATACAGCAGGTTCTCAAACAGCAGAAGAAGCTATTCGAATGGCGTTTTTAGGACATGAGTTAGCTTGCCAATTAGGCCAATCAGATAATTTTTTTATAAAATTAGAAGTTATTTCTGATCCAAAATACTTATTACCTGATCCAATAGGAACATTAAAAGCTGCTGAGTTTTTAGTTAAAAATGGATTTACTGTATTACCGTATATCAATGCGGATCCAATGCTTGCACTACATTTAGAGGATTTAGGATGTGCTACCGTAATGCCGTTAGGTTCACCTATTGGGTCTGGTCAAGGATTAAATAATTTAGAAAATATTAAAATTATTATTGAAAATGCGAGTATACCTGTTATCATAGATGCAGGAATTGGAACTCCTAGTGAAGCTGCGCAATCTCTAGAATTAGGGGCGGATGGTGTACTTTTAAATACAGCTGTCGCACAATCTAAAAATCCAAGTCAGATGGCCGAAGCTATGAAATTAGCGGTTCGTGCAGGTCGTCTAGGTTATTTAGCGGGTACTATGGAAAAAAAATATTATGCAAATCCAAGTTCACCGACTGATCAAATTAGTCGAATTTAGAAAATTCTAACTACTTCTTAGTAGTTAGAATTTTCTAAAATTTAATAATTTTTATAATATTTTTTAAAAATTATTCATTATCTTTTTGTTTATTTTTGTCTCTAGTTTCTTTAGCTTTAGTTCTATTTTCTTTAACTATATCATTGTACATTCTTAATAAGTAAGTCGTTTTAATTGGTCGTTGTTGTAACCACATTTTACCAAACAGTAAACCTGTTACACCATTGACAATATCTTTTGGTAATCTATGACGTGCAAATGCTATAAATCTAATAACATATAAAGCTAAGTAAAGACCATTTTTAATAATACTTACAAAGAATCGTACTATTGGGTTTTTAATATTAGGGAATCGTAAACGTTTAAATACTGGTTTAAAATCATATTCAACAACTTCACTCTTGGTTTTAGCTATACTAGTTTCAGTTTTTTCATCAACAATTTCTGGGGCTAATGAAGAAGGTAATATACGTTCACGTTCAGGTCGTTTTGGTTTTTCCCATTGACCTAATGGATCATCTAAAGATTGGTCTACATCGTCATTAACATTAATATTTAAATTAACACTACTTGTATCAATTTCAATAGCTATCTCATCCGTGTAAGTTTCATCATCTGGAATTCCAAAAGGATTTTCATATTCTTGATCTAAATATTCAAATCTATCCCGCATATTTGTAAAGTTTTCTACTTTTTCTAATTCTGCCGTAACATCATTTACTGTCTTAGTCGAATTGGTATTAAACTCATTAGAATCTCCCGACCCACTAAATAGGCGATTAACCATCATTTTTCGTCCAGTTTTGTCTGTACTTGATGTTACTACCGCAGTATTTAAAATATCACGGACTTCACCAACCTCTTTTGTTGCCTTCATTTCAGCTTTTAATTGTTTTAACGTTTTACGTGTAACAATGATACTGGTACCAGGTTTTAAATCTTCAGATAAACAACGTTCAGCTAATTGGTCTTCTAAATAATGCATAATTACTCGGCGTAATGGTCGTGCTCCATAAATAGGATCATTACCTTCTTCTACTAATAATGCTCTTACAGGTTCACTTACAACTAGGTTAATGCCTTTATCTTTTAAACGATCAATTAATTGTTTAATCATGATTGCTGAAATGTCCCAAATGTCATGTTTTGACAAGTGATTAAATACAATAATTTCATCAATACGGTTAAGAAACTCTGGACGGAAGAAATTTTTAAGTTCTTCTTTTACTAATTTGTTTACTTTTCTTACAATTTCCGCATCTTTTTCTACTTCAGTTTCAGGTTCCCAGTCTCCAAAAGGATTATCATTAATCATTAATTTAAGTCCTGATGATTTAACATCATCTTTTGATTGAACACCACTTTCTCGTTCAATAATTTTTGAACCTAAATTAGTTGTCATAACAATCATCGTATTTGTAAAATCAATTACTCTACCTTTAGAATCTGTAAGTCTACCATCATCTAAAATTTGTAACAATAAATTAAATACATCCGGATGAGCCTTTTCAACCTCATCTAGTAAAACTACTGAATATGGTTTTGTACGAACGGCTTCTGTCAATTGACCACCTTCATTATAACCTACGTAACCTGGAGGTGAACCGATTAATTTAGCTACGGTATGTTTCTCCATATACTCAGACATATCTAAACGAATCATACTATTCTCATCACCAAACATGTACTCTGCTACTGCTTTTGTTAATTCTGTTTTTCCAACACCAGTAGGACCTGCAAAAATAAAACTGGCAATAGGACGATTAGGATTTCGTAAACCTACACGTGCACGACGAATAGCATTTGAGACAGAAATTACAGCTTGTTGTTGGCCTATAATTCGTTCACGAATAATTTGCTCCATTTGTAATAAACGTTCAGACTCAGACCCAGTAATTTTATTAACCGGAACACCTGTCCAATTAGAAACTACATTTGCAACATCATTCTCTAAAACTTTATCAATTTCTTTTCTATTAAATCCGCGCATTTCATCTGCTAATGCAGATTGTTTCATAATACGAATATGAGTACGTAATTCCATTTCTCTATCAAATTGGTTTTGAGCAAGCGGAAAATTATGAGTTTTCATCGAATTCTCTTTTTCTTTGATTACTGTTTGAAGTTCATTCATTAAATTACGTAATCCTTCAGGTAATCGACGATTTTCCAATCTAACCCGGGCACCGGATTCATCTAATACATCAATCGCTTTATCTGGTAAAAAACGATCTGGTATATATTTATCAGATAAAATCGCTGCCTGTTCAATAGCTTTGCGTTCGTATGTTAATGTATGATGTTGTTCAAATTTAGGTTTTAACCCTTGTAAGATTTCAATGGTTGTACCAACACTTGGTTCTTCTACTAAAACTGGCTGGAATCGACGTTCTAAAGCTGGATCACGCTCAATATATTTTCTATATTCGTCTTTTGTTGTTGCACCAATACAACGGAATTTACCACGTGCTAGTGCGGGTTTCAAAATATTAGCTGCGTCAACTGCACCTTCAGCAGCACCTGCACCTACTAAAGTATGAATTTCATCAATTACAATGATGACAGCACTGTCGTTTTGAACTTCTTCTACAATTCTTTTTAATCTTTCTTCAAATTCACCACGATATTTTGTACCTGCTAAGATTGATCCCAAATCTAATGCCATAATTAAACTACCGTCTAAAAAATCTTGCACATTTTCATTTAAAATTAATTGTGCTAAACCTTCAGCAACTGCTGTTTTACCTACACCCGGTTCGCCAATTAAAACTGGATTATTTTTTGTTCTTCTTGCTAATACAGCAATTAAATCGTTTATTTCTTTTTCTCTTCCGATAACTGGATCTAATTTACCATCAACGGCCTCTTTTGTAATATTTTCTGAGAATTCATCTAGAGTCGGTGTTTGGCTACCTTTACGCTCACGTTCTAACAAAAATTTTTCCGCTTGGGTTAATGGACGTAAAATTTCTTCTTGTGTTTCTTCAATATAACTAAAAATGATATCACGTAACTTTTTAGTATCGACACCTAATTTATCTAAAGTACGCATAGCAACACCATCCGTTTCACCTAATAAAGCTAATAGGATATGTTCTGTTCCTACAAAATTTTGGCCAAGATCTTTACCTTCATTTACAGCCATTTCTAAAACGCGTTTAGCTCGAGGTGTAAAAGGTATTTCAGAAGCAACAAACCCTGTTCCTCTACCAATATACATTTCAATTTCTTTTCGAGCTTTTTTTAATGAAACTTTCATTTTTTTCAAAGCTTTTGCACCAATCCCATGGCGTTGTCCAATTACCCCTAAAAGTAACTGTTCAGTTCCAACAAAGTTATGCCCCATTCTTCGTGCTTCTTCCTGAGATAGCATGATAACTTTAATTGCGCCTTCGGTAAAGCGTTCAAACATAATTTAATTTTCCTTTTTATTTAAAAAAATACTTTTGATCTACTACTGATAAAATAATTTTTTTCTATTTGTGTAATAGTAAATAGTATCATAAATTACTAAGACTATCTACAATAAGTTACTTTTAAAATATATAAAGTTCAAGGTAAAGTAACCTTATATCGAACACTAATAAATTGAAATGAGTTATTATTATATTCTATATAACATTATACAACTTAGTGCAAAAATTTATTAATATTTTTAAAATGTTTATTACTAGAAGGTGTTATTTTAAAATATATCTAGGCGACACCCAGATTCGAACTGGGGATCGAGGATTTGCAATCCACTGCCTTACCACTTGGCCATACCGCCTATTATTGAAATAGTTATAAAAAGGGATTGTACCATTATTAATTTATAAATTTCAACAGTTTAAAATGTTGGACTTTTGTTAGTCCAACATTTTAAATCATTTTAATTTGAATTTGACACAGCTAATTTATAAAACACACCTGAAGGTAAATCTGCTTTTGATAATAAATCAAATAAGTTATCATTATTATCAGAATTGTAATAAATTTCTAAAATTCTTTTATGAGTACGAACTTCAAAGTGCTCTCTTGAATCTTTATCTACATGAGGTGATCGTAAGACACAATAAATTCGCTTTTGTGTGGGTAATTTAACAATTCCTACGGAATTTAATTCGATATTTTGTACAATATTCATCATTTTATTGCATGATGAATTTAATAATTCATGATTAAAAGATTCTAATCTGACCCGAATTTTTGAGTTTACCATAAAGAATAAAATTAATTATTTAACAATTTTAGAAACAACACCTGCTCCAATTGTACGACCACCTTCACGAATCGCAAATCGCATACCTTCTTCAATTGCTACTGGATAAATTAATTCAGCAGTCATTTTGATACGATCTCCAGGCATTACCATTTCAACAGTTGTACCATCATCTGATGTAAATTTAGTAATAGCACCTGTTACGTCAGTAGTTCTTACATAGAATTGAGGACGGTAACCTGTAAAGAATGGTGTATGACGGCCACCTTCATCTTTTGTTAAAACGTATACTTCAGATTCAAAAAGTGTATGAGGTGTGATTGTACCTGGTTTTGATAATACCATACCACGTTCAATATCATCACGTGTTGTACCACGTAATAAAATACCTACGTTATCTCCAGCAAAACCTTCATCTAAAGTTTTTTGGAACATTTCAATACCAGTAATTGTTGTTGTTTTTGTATCTCTAATACCAACGATTTCAACACTATCACCTACTTTAATAATACCACGTTCGATACGACCTGTAGATACAGTACCACGACCAGTAATAGAGAAAACGTCTTCAATTGCCATTAAAAAAGTTTTTTCTGTATCACGAACAGGAGTTGGAATATAAGCATCAACAGCATCCATTAAAGCGTAAATTTTATCAACCCATGGATTATCACCACGACGAACTTCAGGATTAGATGAAATTACTTCAATAGCTTGTAATGCTGAACCTGGACAAATTGGGATATCATCACCAGGGAAATCATATGCAGAAAGAAGCTCACGAACTTCTAATTCAACTAATTCTAATAATTCTGCATCATCAACTTGATCTTCTTTATTTAAGAATACTACGATATCAGGAACACCTACTTGTTTAGCTAATAAAATATGTTCACGTGTTTGTGGCATTGGACCGTCGGCAGCCGATACTACTAAAATAGCACCGTCCATTTGAGCAGCACCCGTAATCATATTTTTTACGTAATCTGCGTGACCTGGACAATCTACGTGTGCATAATGACGTGCTTCTGTTTCATACTCAACGTGAGCTGTATTAATAGTAATACCACGAGCACGTTCTTCTGGAGCACCATCAATATCAGAATACGCTTTCGCTACACCATTACCTTCTAATGCCATTGTTGCTGTAATTGCAGCGGTTAATGTAGTTTTACCATGATCAACGTGGCCTATTGTTCCAATATTAACATGGGGTTTTGTACGTTCAAATTTTTCACGTGCCATAATTTAATTTTTAAATTTAATTTGTTTATATATAAATAGAGAATACTTTTAGGCTTTTAGCGAGATTTTAAATTTATTCCTAGTAGCGGAAATGTGCAAAAGCTTTATTTGCTTCTGCCATTTTATGTGTTTCTTCTTTTTTCTTTATAGTATTACCAATTTCATTCGATGTGTCAATAATTTCATTAGCTAATTTAATAGCCATAGATCTACCCACTCGTTGATTAGAATATCTTATAATCCAACGTAATGAAAGATTGGTAGCCCTGAATCCACTAACTTCAATAGGAACTTGATAAGTAGATCCACCAACACGTCTTGCTTTAACTTCAACAAGAGGGCTAGAATTTTGAATCGCTTTTTCAAAAACTGCTAAAGGATCTTGATCAGTTTTTTTGTTAATTATTTCGAACGCTTGATAGACAATATTTTTAGCTAAATTCTTTTTACCTGATTTTAAAATTCGGGCAATAAGTAAACTTACAAGATAACTATTGTAAAGTGAATCTGGTTGTGGAAATCGTTTTTTTGAAATATTTCGACGAGACATAATTATTTATTTAATATTTATATAAATATATATTTTTATTTATCACCTTTTGGTTTTTTTACACCATATTTTGAACGGCCTTGAGTTCTAGATTTAACACCACCGGTATCTAATGCTCCACGAATTATATGATAACGAACACCAGGTAAATCTTTAACCCTTCCCCCACGAATTAAAACAACAGAGTGTTCTTGTAAATTATGGCCAATTCCTGGTATGTATGCTGTAACTTCAAATCCTGAAGTCAAACGTACCCTTGCTACTTTTCGAATCGCTGAGTTAGGTTTTTTTGGTGTTGTTGTATAAACTCTTGTACAAACACCTCTTCGTTGTGGGCATTTTACTAGAGCTGGGCATTTAGTTTTCTTTTTTATTTGAATGCGTCTTGAACGAACTAATTGTTGTATTGTTGGCATATAATTTAACTTTTAAATTAAGATCTAGTTTTTTATTAATCAGTGTAATCTAATTGATATTTTTTCATAAATTTCTCCACTCGCCCTTCGCTATCAATCATCACAGCAGAATCATTATAAAAAGGGTGGTTTGCTAACCATATATCAATTTGTAATTCACGTCTTGTAGAACCAATAAGACAAAGTGGCTTTCCATCACAAAGTATAGGTGTTTCAGTAAACCATTGAGGATGTAGATCAGGTTTTGGCATATTCTTTCTATAATTATTAAATTAACGTTTAGAGTATTGTGGAGCTTTTCGTGCTTTTCTTAAACCATATTTTTTACGTTCTTTAATTCGTGCATCACGCGTTAAAAATCCATAAGGTTTTAAAATTTGACGATTTGTAGCTTCTATTTTACATAACAGTCTAGCAACGCCTAACTGAATTGCTTCTGTTTGACCTGTAAGACCACCACCTTTAACTATTGCAATGATATCAAATTGAGTTTCTAATTGCAATTTTTCTAAAGGAGCTTTTACCATATTTAGGTAACTGGGATTATATTGTAAATACTTTTCTCCAGGAACTTTGTTGATAATAATTTTACCACCACCAGGAACTAAAAAAACACGAGCCACGGCTTCTTTGCGTTTTCCCAGTCCGATATTATGTTTTTGAAAAACTAATTTTGTATCAGTATTCATAGAATTTTAAATTTAATTAATACTTAGTTTGTAATGTCTTTTTTACTTAAAGTTATAAATCTAATTTATAGATTTATTTTATTATCAAAAGACATATTAGTTAAATCCAATTTAATTGGATTTTGTGCCATGTGAGGATGATTTTCATCAGTATATATATTTAAGCGTCTCATTAAACGCTTTGTTTCTGTCGTAGATAACATACCTTTGATTGATCTCTCAATAGTTAGTTGTGGAAGCGAATCAATAGCATTTTTAATTGTTAAAGCACTTCCAACACGACCAGGATTATTAACAATATAATGTTTACTATTTTTGTTTACAATTATTGCATCAGCGTTTATTAAAATTACATAATCACCAATATCAGTTGCAGGATAATAATGAGGTTTAATTTTTCCTTTCAATAATGCTACAATTATTGTTGATAAACGTCCTAACTTCTGACCTTTACAATCAATAATAAACCAATTTCGAGTTTCATATTTTGAACTTGGTAAAAATGTTTTGTTTAGGGAATTCATATATTTTTTTAATTAATACTTAATAGAAATATTAAATTAATCATTCTGAACACTTTTTTTCAGAATAATATTTAATTTATTTTTTAAAGTAGAAAATACTTCGTCAGCAGATTTTCGACCAAAATTTTTAAGTTCTTGTAACTGTTCAGGAGAATATTGTAATAAATCTCCTACAGTATTTATTTTTGCTTTTTTTAAACAATTATATGCACGCACTGATAATTGTAATTCTTCAATAGCAATATTTGTATATGGTTCTATACTTAATGAACCATTATTTGTTTTTGGTTCTATTATTTCTAGAGTATTTTTTGTTTCAATCAAAGAAGTAAATAAATTAATGATGAGTTGACAAGCTTTTTTCAATGCATCAATAGGTTTAATACTTCCATTTGTCCAAATTTCAATAAATAATCTTTCTGAAATAGAATTATCATTGTCATAAACGTTTTCAATTTTAAAATTTACTTTTTGAACAGGCATAAATATACTATCAATTTGAAGAAAATTTTTGTCTTCATCTGTAAACATCTGTGATGCTAATTTATAACCTGTCCCATATTCAATTTTGAATTCTATTTCTAGATTGATCGAAGTTGAAATTGTAGCTATGTAATGATTTGAATTAACAATTTCTAATCCTGTGGGCAAACTAATTAAATCTGCAGTAACAACTAAAGGACCTTGGACTTTTAAACGACCAAATTTAACATCAGTTGTGTTACTTTTAATTACTATACCTTTCAGATTTAATAATATTTCTAAAATATCTTCTCGAACTCCTGGAATAGTTGCGAACTCGTGTCGAATGCCGACAATACGAACAGCAGATATTGCAGTACCTCCTAAATCACCTAATAATACTCTTCTTAAGTGATTTCCAATAGTTATTCCTTGCCCAGGTTCTAATTGATTAATTAAAAATTGTCCATAACAAACACCTGATTGAAGTTTTTCTGATTTTAAAGGCTTAAAATATAAATTGTTCATCTTAAAATATTAAAAATTAATTAGAAATTTAAAAATTAAACACGACGCTTTTTAGGAGGTCGACAGCCATTATGTGGAACAGATGTAATATCTTCAATTGAACTAATTTCAAATCCTGCTGCTTCAATAGCACGAATAGCGGTCTCACGACCCGATCCTTGACCTTTCACTAAAATATTAACACTTTTCATACCAGTACTTACTGCTTCAAGAGCAGCTTTTTCTGCTGCAGTTTGTGCGGCAAATGGTGTACTTTTTCGTGCACCTTTAAAACCAGAACTTCCAGCAGAAGCCCATGAAACTGTATCACCTACTAAATTAGTAATTGTTACTATAGTATTGTTAAAAGTAGATTGAATATGAACAACCCCTTTAACAAAATTATTTTTATCTTTTTTATTTGTTTGAGCCATGGGAAAATAAAACTTTAATGGTTAATTCAAATATTATTATTTCTTTTTATTTGTAACGGTTTTTTTAGAGCCACGTCTTGCTCTTGCATTTGTTCGTGTACGTTGGCCACGAACAGGAAGACTATTACGGTGGCGTTTTCCACGATGACAATTAATTTCATTTAATCGTTTTATATTTAAACCATTAAATCTTCTAAGATCACCTTCTAATTTTAAATCTAAGGCTGGATCTTCTATTGCTTCACGTAAAGCTACAGTTTCTTCTGTTGTTATATCATTCGTTCTTGTTTCAGGATTAATATTTGCTACTTCGATAATTTTTTTAGCCGAAGTAAGACCAATTCCATGAATATATGTAAGAGCGTATGCAATTCGTTTATTTCTTGGTAAATCAACACCAACTAATCTAACCATTATATTAACTCCTTTTAAATATTATCCCTGACGTTGTTTATGTTTTGGATTAGAACAAATTACCATAATTCTACCATGTCGTTTAATTACCCGACATTTATCACACATTTTTTTAACTGATGGACGAACTTTCATTATAAATTTTAGTTATAATTTAAATGTATTTTTTTTTGTAAATATTTGAATATATAATATCATCAACTTCTTTTGAAATATCTACTAGAACACCTGCCATAATTAACAATGAAGTTGTACTTAATCCATTTAAACTTGAGATTTGAAGTATAACTTCAATTACGTTAGGAAGAGTTGCAAGCAAGGCCAAAATAACTGCTCCTAAAACTGTTAACCGATTCATTACTTTTTTTAAATAAAATGTAGTTTGAACACCTGGTCTGATTCCAGGAATTGTTACAGCCATTTTTTGTAATTGGTCAGCTATATCTTTGGGATTCAAAACAATTGTTGAATAAAAAGAACTGAATAATAATATTAAACCGAAATAAAAGACCCAGTAAGTAATTTTTCCAAGAAGGCCTATATTATTAATGGGTAAACTCAATTGAGGAAATATTCCTAAATTACTAATATAACCAGGTAAAACCAAAACTGTTGTTGTTAAAATAATTGGCATTACTCCTGCTTGATTTAATCGAACAGGAATATAATTATTTATTAAATTTGATGACCCTACTCTTCGTTGATTTAATTGTTTTGACGAAATAATCGGTATTCGCCTTACTCCTTCTTGTAATAATACAATACCGCATAATGAAAGAATTATTAAACCACTAATAATAATTATTGATGGAAGAGTTAAATTATCTAAATTCTCAGTTATCAAAGTTTTACAAAGATTTGGAAAACTTGAAACAATATTTGTATAAATAAGTAATGAAGCTCCATTACCTAAACCATAATCTGTCACTAATTCACTTAACCATAAAACAATCATTGCCCCAGTGGTTAACCAAACAACAATTTCTAATAATAATTGAGTATTCCAATTAAATAAAATTGGTCTTAAGTAAAGTCCTAGTCCGATGCTTTGAATTATTGCCCAAATTAATGTAACAAACCTGGTTAAACGGTTTAGTGATCTACGAGCATTTAAATCTCCCTCTTTTTGTAATTTTGCTAAAGAAGGAGAAAATGCTACTATAAGTTGAATAAAAATAGAGGCATTAATGTAAGGGAAAATATTTAAAGTAAAGAGTCCAATTACAAATGTATCTTTACCCGAAAATGTACTTACGATATTTCTTGCAAATGGATTATTTTGAATATAAAGAGCTAAATCTGTATGATTAATTCCAGGTATGGGAAGAAAGCTACCAATTCGAATAAATAAAATGACACCTAAACTAATTAATAAACGTTGTAAGATAATACGAAGACTTATACTATTAAGAATTTTCACCGGTTTGTTTTCAATTCAATTATATGATTATTATCGTATTGGAAATTATTACCCTATTTTAACTCTAGATTCCGTTTTTTTGCGACTTCAGCTTTAGTTGTTAATTGTTCTAATCCGCAAATTGCAGCTCTAGCATTATTTAATAGATTATTTGATCCTAATTGTTTTGCAATAACATTTTTAACTCCAGCAACTTCTAACACAATGCGAACCGCTCCACCTGCAATAACACCAGAACCTTCAATAGCAGGTTTCATCATAATTCTACAAGCACCGAATTGACCTATAACATCATGTGGAATACTTAATGATTTTGTAATAGGAAGACTTATTAAATTCTTACGACCATCTGTTTTGGCTTTTTTAAAAGCATTAACCACATCATCAGCTTTGGCTACACCAACACCCACTTTCCCATTTTCATCACCAAGTACAACAATCGCACGGAAACTTAATTTTTTACCACCTTTTGTTACTTTTGAAACTCGACTAATTTTAATTAATCGTTCTACAAATTTAGGTTCTTGTGGTTGATTATTACGTCGCGAATTTTTTTTCAATTTATTTAGTTGTTTTAAATCACTACTCATAAAACTTTTTCGATTTTGCTACTTTTTTCTAAATGTTGAATTAAAATTGAAGGCCACCCGCTCTAGCACCATCTGCTAAAGCTTTAACTCGGCCATGATATATATAAGGACCACGGTCAAAAACAATTTTTGTAATATTTTTTTTTAAACTTAATTCTGCTAACTTTTCACCCATAATTCTTGATGCCTCACAGGTTCTTCCATTAGCTACTTTGATTTTAATTGTACGATCTAATGTAGAACAAGCTACAAGAGTTCGTGACGTTGTATCATCAATTATTTGGGCATAAATATTTTCATTTGAACGATAAACCGATAATCTTGGTCTATCACTAGTACCTTTAATTCGGCCGCGTAAGGTATTACGTTTAAGAATTTTATATTTACTAGGTTTTAAACGTTTATTTTTATTTTTTAACTTTAATAAGGCTTGTTTTGAGAATTTCATAATTCGAACTTTTAAGTTTAAATACTAAAATATAATTAAAGTTTCAGAAACTTTACAAAAATAATTTCCGAGTCTAAGTAAGTTAGAAAATTATTTTTTACCAGATTTACCTGCTTTACGAAGTACTTTTTCATTTTTATATAAAATACCTTTCCCTTTGTAGGGCTCAGGTCGTCTCCATGAACGAATTTTAGAAGCAAATAAACCTAATAATTCTTTATCACATGATTTTATATTTATAGTTGTGTTTTGAATGACTTCAATTGTTATAGGTTTTGGAATTTCGATTTTAACAGGGTGACTGTAACCTAAATTTAAAGTAATTTCACTTTGGTCAACGGCAGCCCGATAACCAACTCCTTTTAAAACTAAAGTCAATTCAAATTGTTCTGACACACCAATAACCATGTTATTAATCAAAGTTCTATATAATCCATGAAGTGCTCTAAAACTTCGTGTATTTTCTTTTAAATTAACATTTAAAAATTTTTCGTTTTGTACAATTTGAATAACATCAGGAAGTGTTGTTTGTAATGTTCCAAATTTTCCTTTAACAGTAACTTCTGAACCACTATAATTAATATCAACATTTTCTGGTATTTGTATAGGTAATTTTCCGATACGTGACATTTTAGAAACTCCTTAATTTACCATATATAACATAAAACTTCGCCACCAATACCCAATTCTTTAGCTTTTAAATTTGTCATTACTCCTCGCGATGTAGAAATAATAGCAATTCCTAAATTATCTAAAACGGTTGGCAATTTTTTTGAATTAGCATAAACACGTAAACCAGATTTACTTATTCTTTCTAATTTTAAAATAACAGGTTGTCTTTCTTTTCCTACATACTTTAATGAAATTAATAGATATTTTCTATTATTTTCCTCATAGTTTTCAAAATTTTCAATAAATCCCTCTTCTTTCAAGACTTTTGTTATTGCTAATGACATTTTTGTAGCAGGGATTTGTACAATTTGGTGCTTTACCATATTTGCATTTCGAATGCGTGTTAGCATATCTGAAATATTATCTGTTACCACATTTTTCTCCTTCTAAATTTTAATTTTTATAAATTATTCTTGAGACCAACGTTTTCTTTTTAAGTGACGTTTACGATCCCATACACGATTAATTTCAGAAAATGAAGAATGTTTATCATAATAACCACTATCATTTAATGGAAAACGTAAAAATCTAAAAAGAATCATACCATTTAAAATACGATCCATAGTTGTTGAACGATATTTTGGTAAACAATTATCTAAAACAATAGTAATTGTAAAACCTTGTGCTTGATCAACATCGTCGTAATTAATTTCAGGAAAAATTAATTGTTCTTTTAAACCAAAAGTAAAATTTCCAGCTTTATCAAAACTTCGTAATGAGAATCCACGAAAATCACGAATCTGTGCAAACGTAAAGAAAATTAATTTAGTTAAAAATGCATACATTTTTTCACCACGTAATGTTACGGTTAATCCCAATTCCATATCTTCTCGAATTTTGAAACCTGCGATAGCTTTTTTAGACTTTGTAATAACAGGTTTTTGTCCTGTGATTTTTTCAAATTCGTCAATACTTTTTTTTAATACATTTGTGTTTTGGGCAGCTAAGCCAAGACCACGATTAATTTGAATTTTTTTTAATTTGGGTACAGTGTGTGGATTTTTAAACAAATCTGGACTGTTTTTAAGAATAACGGGTTTAATACCATGTTCATATTCTTTTTTAATATTATCAAGCAAGCTATAAATTTCAGCAATTTCTTCTATTGAATGTTGATTTAGCATATTATTTTTTAATTACATAATTTAACATTTGAATGATGGATTGGTGCTTCAAATTGTTTTATTTCCCCAACTTCATTTTCAGTTCTAGGTTTAATATGTTTAAATTTAAAATTAACACCTTTTACGATAATTTTACCTGTATTTTTATTTACTCTAATAACTTCACCTGTTTCATTTTTATGAAATCCTGAAATAATCGTTACATTATCTCCAACTCGGACATGCATTTTTTGTTGTTTAATCATTTATAAAACCTCCGGAGCTAAAGATACAATTTTTGATAAATTTCTGTCACGAATTTCTCGTGCCACCGGTCCAAAAACACGTGTACCACGTGGGTTATTGTCCATATTTACAAGAACACCTGCATTATCATCAAATCTAATGTACATTCCATCAGAACGACGAATAGTTTTAGATGTTCGAACAATAATTGCTCGAACCACATCAGAACGCTTAACAGGCATATTCGGAATAGCTTCTTTAACTACAGCAATGATAGTATCACCAATTTCAGCATATTTTTTATTACCACCTAGAACCCTAATACACATAATTTTTTTAGCACCAGTATTATCTGCTACTGTTAACATTGTTTGAGGATAAATCATAAAATTACTTTTTAACTAATTAACGATGATTTTGAAATAATTTTGACTAATTTCCAACGTTTTCTTTTGCTTAATGGTCGACATTCTTGAACTAATACTTTATCACCAATCCCACATTCTTCTAATTCATCATGTGCTAAATACTTTTTAGTTTTTAACATAGTTTTTGAATATATAGGATGAGGATAGCGATTTTCAATTTTTACTACAATCGTTTTTTGCATTTTATTACTAACGACCACACCAAGCTTTTCTTTGACTGGCATTTAAAACTCCTTGATTTTTAATTTGGAATTAATTGGTTAATTACAGTTTCTTCGTTATTTTCAGTTTCTTCTAATCTCATACCTAAAAGTGTTTTAAATTGAGCTAATTTACGTTTAGCATTTTTAATATCATTAGGTTTAAAACTTTGACGTGTTGCTTTTTTAAAACGTAAATTAAAAATTTCGTTTTCAGTTTTTATAATCTCTTCAGATATTTCTTTATTTGAAAGAGAAATTATATCAGCGAATTTAGATAAACTCATAATTTATTCAATAGTATCTTTAATAATAAATTTTGTTTTTAAGGGTAACTTATAAGAAGCTAAACTAAAAGCACTTTTAGCCACTTCTTCTGGAACGGAACCAATTTCAAATAAAATTGTACCAGGTTTAACAACAGCTACCCAGTAATCAACAGAACCTTTACCAGAGCCCATACGAGATTCTGCTGCACGGGCAGTTACACTTTTATCTGGGAATATTCGAATCCATAATTTAGCACCACGTTTTGTATAACGAGTAATTGTACGACGGGCTGCTTCAATTTGACGAGATGTGATCCATGTAGGTTCCAAAGCTTGTAAAGCAAAATCACCAAAACAGATTACATTACCTTTAGTTGCGGTACCTTTCATGCGCCCTCTATGGTATTTTCGATATTTTGTTCTTTTTGGACTTAACATAATTAATATTGTTTTTATAAAGTTAGACTAATTTGAATAACAAAAAGTATTATTTTGTTAAAATTTCATTTTTAAATAACCAAACTTTGATTCCTAATACACCATAAATTGTGTGAGCTTCTCTTGTTGCATAATCAATGTCTGCTCGTAATGTTTGTAAAGGTACACGACCTTCACGTATCCATTCACTTCTTGCAATTTCAGCACCATTTAAACGGCCTGAAACTTGAATTTTGATACCATTTACATTTTGTTTTTGTGCTCTTTGTAATGCTTCTCTAATTGCACGACGAAAAGCTACGCGTTTTTCTAATTGGTCAACTACTAAATCACCAAGAAGACCTGCATTTAAATCTACTTGTTCAACTTCAAAAACATTAATTGTTAATTGACGGTCAATTGGTAAAAGTTTTTTAATATTGTTTAATAAATTCTCCAAGCCTGTACCAAGTTCTCCAATAAGAACTCCGGGTTTTCCTGTTTCGATATTTAATTGAATTTGATCATTTAAGCCATTACGATTAATACGAACATTTGAAATACTATTAGTTTTAGCTATAGTATTTAAATAAGTACGAATTTTATCGTCCTCTTTTAAAATATTTGCATATTGATTAAAATTTGCATACCAAGTTGACTTATGTTCCTGAGTAATTCCTAATCGAAATCCTAAAGGATGTGTCTTTTGCCCCATAGAATTAATTTAATCCTTATTAAAGTAAATTTAATTTTTAATTTATTTGTGTTAATACTACTGTAATATGACAAGTAGGTTTTAAAATTTTATAAGCACGTCCTTGTGCTCGTGGTCTTATACGTTTAATTTTTGGACCTTCGTCTGCAAAAATTTCATCAACCATTAATTTCTTTTTATCTAAACCATAATTATGTTTAGCATTTGCTGCTGCTGAATGTATTACTTGCCAAATAGGTCCGCTGGCGTCGTAAGGTAAAAATTCGAGAATCATTAAAGCTTCTTGATATGAACGACCACGTAATTGATCGATAACTCGTCGAATTTTATGCGGAGACATACGAATATATTTTGCTCTAGCTTTAACGGATTGAGTGTTCGACATAATCTATTGTATTATTTTGAATAAAATTTTCTAAACAAGTAAAATTTAAGATTTGTAACAGGATTTACTTTCTAGAGTCATAATTTCAATTAGATTTTTCTAATGAAAAATTTAATTACCAAATTGGTTCTGGTTTCTTAATTGGTGTTCTTGTGAAATAATGTAATTTTAAAGTAATTGTAGTTTCACTAATTTGACTTATATAGTCAGATTTATCTTTTAAAAATCTATTCTTTTTAAAATTATCATTAATATAAACAGAGTCAATCCAAATATCAAAGAAATTAATTGAAAAATCATTATGCAATGACAATATAGAAGAATATAATATAGCTAATAAATTATCCTTTTCTGTTGGATTTGAATTTAATAGATACAAAATATCATCAATAGCATAATAAATATACTTATTTGTAAAACTTGTTAAAATGTTCCGAGCAGTTAATGACAAAGGAATTTTATATTGAATTTGAAATGTTTTTAAAAATTGACCATTTAATGAACCGTTAGCTAATTTAAATGTCTTTAAAAATTGGCCATTTAATTCACCTTTATCTTTTAACTTTATTTTAATCCCATCTTGATACGGTAAAGGTTTTCCATCACTTAAACCTGTTCTATTTGATTTTACAGTATCTTTTTCTTCATCTATTAATTTATTTAATTCACTACAGTAACATTGAAATGTTTGCGCAGTACATTTTTGATGATTTTCCCACGGTCGTTTTTTAATTTTTGCACTAAGTGTTGGTGAAAAATCATTTCTCTCTTCAAATCGAATACAAGGTTTTTTTTCATCGATCTTACATCTATTTCGACAATTAACTTTGTTCTCTTCTTGATCTTCAAATTCACGGCATTCTTTTTTACAAATTTTTGTTTTATCTAAAACACACCGATCTTTACAGTTAATTTTTTTTTCTTCTTGCCCTTCAAAATCACGACAGTTTTTTTTACAGATTTTTGTTTTATTTAAAACGCACCTTTCGGATTCTGTATTTAAATTATATCGTTTTTTACGCAACAACAGTCGTTCACTTTTTGAGAGCTGATGTTTTTCTCGTTCACTTGTTGGTAAATCTAAATAATAACATATCTTTGTTTTTGTTTCTGTAGATTTATCTATCTGTAAACTTAAACATTGTTGTTCTATATTTAGCTCAGATCTTTCTTTTTCAGACATAATATTATTTATCGTTGTCTAATCAGCAATCCTACAAGTATGGAGCGCTTTAAATTTTTAGAAATAATTTTTATTAACGTTTTGCTTTTTTATCAGCTTTAATATGTGATTTAAAATTTCGTGTTGTAACAAACTCACCTAATTTGTGACCAACTAATTGATCCGAAATAAAAATAGGTACATGTTGTTTTCCATTATACACAGAGATAGTAAATCCAATCATACTAGGTAATATTGTAGAGGCTCTAGACCATGTTACAATTGTAGCATCTTTTTTGCCAGCCAAATTTGCTTGATTTATTTTTTTTAATAAATGATAAGCCACAAAAGGACTCTTTTTTAACGAGCGTGACATTTAAAAACCTTTTTATTAATTTTTTTTTACTTTATTTTTTAATTATGTTCGACGACGAAGAATATAAGCATCACTTAATTTTTTCTTTTTTCGTGTCCGAGCACCTAAGGCAGGTTTACCCCAAGGTGTTAATGGACGTGTTCGTCCGATTGGAGCTCTTCCTTCACCACCACCGTGAGGATGATCACATGGGTTCATAACTGAACCACGAACAGTAGGACGTATGCCTAACCATCTTGTACGACCAGCTTTACCACTTTGAACTAAAAAAACATCATTATTACTAATTTCACCAATAGTAGCTAGACACTCTTTTCGTAATAGACGGATTTCTTTTGAAGGTAAACGTAAAGTTACGTAATTTCCTTCTTTTGCTAAAATTTTTGCTGATGTACCACCAGCACGAACGATTTGACCACCCTTATTTGGAATTAATTCAACATTATGAATTGATGTTCCTAATGGGATCTCTTCTAATGGCATAGAATTTCCAATCGTTAAAGAAATATTAGATCCTGAATAAATAGAATCGCCTACATTTAAATTTTTAGGTTGTAAAATATAACGTTTTTCACCATCTGAGTAATGAATTAAGGCAATTCTTGCATTTCGGTTTGGGTCATATTCTATAGCTACAACACGACCTTCTATATTAATTTTATTTCTTTTAAAATCAATTAAACGATAAAGACGTTTATGCCCACCACCACGGTGGCGAATAGTAATAACACCTCGGTTATTTCTACCTTTATTTCGATGATTTTTACGAATTAAAGTTTTTTCTGGTTTAGTTTTTGTTATTTCACTAAAGTCTGACAATGCTCGATTTCTTGTACCCGGAGTATATGATTTATAAAGACGAATAGCCATAAACGTAATTCTTTGCTTTATTAAATTATTAATTAGTTCTCAGTAAATAAATTGATTACATCACCTTCAGATAAAGTTACAATTGCTTTTTTATATTGAGGTTTCCAACCTACATATTTACCTACACGTTTTTGTTTTCTTGGAAGATGGCAAGTATTTACTTTTGTAACTTTTACATTAAATAAATATTCAATTGCTGATTTAATTGTGATTTTATCTGATGAACGATCTACAACAAATGTATATTGATTATTTTCTAATAGTCGAGTGGCTTTATCTGTAATAATAGGGTATTTTACTACTTGTTGATTACTAAGATGGTATTTTGATGACTTATCCACAGAATGTCTCCTTTATATCATTTAGCGCTAATGGTGTTAAAATAATTTGTTTTGCTTTAATTAGACTTAATGTGTTTAATTGTGTTGCACAAATTAATTCAATATTTTTAATATTTTGAACCGATAATTTTAACGATTCTGTTTTAACTGAAACAACTAATAGTATTTTTTGATCTAAATTAATACCACAGTTTTGGCAAGCTTTAGAAAATTCTGATGTTTTTGGTATCTCAAAACTGTTTTCTAAATTTTCAATTAATAAAATATTATCTTTTTTGTTATATAACAAAGTCTGTAATGCTAAACGACGTTCTTTTTTATTTAATTTATATTCAATTGTTTTTGGTTTTGGTCCAAAAGTTACACCACCACCTTTCCATAAAGGTGAACTATTTGAACCTGCTCGCGCACGTCCTGTACCTTTTTGTTTCCAGGGCTTACGGCCACCACCACGAACTTCACTTCGTGTTTTAGTTGAAGATGTACCTTGCTTTGTTGAAATATTATGTCTTAGAATATCTTTATGAACTAAATAATTTCCTGAATTTTCAAGGATCTTTAATTTTAATTCACATGTTGAATCTAATTTCTCTCCTGTTAAATTGACAGGATTATATGTTATTATTTTTTGAATACTCATACCTTAAAATTTTGTATTTTCAATTTTTAATTATTTCAATTAACTTATTCGAAAGGCATAATACTTAATAAATTCCCAGGTTTACCAGGAACAGACCCTTTTACAACAAGAATATTTTCGTCACTATTAGTTTGAATTACTTTAAGTTTTTTAATAGTTGTTACTTTATTTCCTAATTGGCCTGCCATTTTTTTACCAGGTAAAACGCGACCAGGAGTTGTACCCATACCAATTGAACCTGGAGCTCTATGATTTTTTGAACCATGTGTCATGGGTCCCCGTGCAAAATTATAGCGTTTTTGAAGACCAGAGAATCCTTTACCTATACTTTTACCACGTATATTTATAAGTTGTCCTACAGAAAAAGAATCTACATTTAAAATTTGTCCAATTTCAAATTGATCTAAATTTTCATTTAATCGAAATTCTTTTAAATATTTTAATGGTTGAATATTAGATTTTTGTAAATGGCCTAATTCTGGTTGAGTTAATGATTTACTAGAAATTTTTCCATAACCAATTTGAATTGAATTATAACCATCTTTTAAAACTGTCTTTACTTGTGTTATTACACAAGGTCCAACTTTTAAAATTGTCACAGGAATAATATTACCTGATTCATCAAAAATCTGTGTCATTCCAATTTTATTTCCTAATAGCCCTACAGTCATTTGTTACTCCAAACTAAATTTCCTATATTAACGTACATAAAAACTGATTTTATTTAAAGTAGTAGGATAATTAGAATTATCGAACATTTAAATATAACTATATTTTTAGAGTTTGAAGTAATACTTTTATTCAATCATAATTGACAAAATATTATTATCAAGTTTTCGATATAACCTAATATAACTCTAAAAAAATTATAAAATTTTGTCTACATAAGAAATATATACAGTTTTATTAAACAAAATTTATTTAATGTAATGTTAATGTATTTGAGATAGTATAAAACGATTATAATCAAATTAAAAATAACAAAAAATAAAAATATGGCAAAAGTTGTAGGTATAGATTTAGGTACGACAAATTCAGTAGTAGCGGCAATCGAAGGTGGTCAGCCGACTGTTATTACAAATGCTGAAGGATTAAGAACAACACCATCAATTGTAGCATACACAAAAAAACAAGAATTATTAGTAGGTCAAATTGCCAAACGTCAGGCAGTTATTAACCCTGAAAATACATTTTTCTCTGTAAAACGTTTTATTGGTTCAAAAGAATCAGAAATTTCTCCCGAATCAAAACAATTACCATATAAAGTTGGTACTGACGGCAATGACAATATAAAAATTAAATGTTCGTCTTTAAATAAAGAGTTTAGTCCTGAAGAAATATCAGCACAAGTTCTTCGAAAATTAATCAATGATGCAACAACCTATCTAGGACAAGAAGTAAAACAAGCCGTAATTACTGTACCTGCTTATTTTAACGATTCACAACGTCAAGCAACAATGGATGCTGGAAAAATTGCAGGTATTGAAGTTTTAAGAATTATTAATGAACCAACAGCAGCTTCATTAGCATACGGATTAGATAAAAAAGAAAATCAAACTATTTTAGTTTTTGACTTAGGTGGTGGTACTTTTGATGTATCAATCTTGGAAGTTGGGGATGGTATTTTTGAAGTACTAGCAACTGCGGGTGATACTAGTTTAGGTGGAGATGATTTTGATAAAACATTAGTTGATTGGTTGATCAAAGATTTCTTAGAACGGGAAGGAATTGACTTAGCTAAAGATATTCAGGCACTTCAACGATTAACTGAAGCTGCTGAAAAAGCTAAAATGGAATTATCGACTGTTGAAAAAACACAAATTCAATTACCTTTTATTACTGCAGATAAAACAGGTCCTAAACATATTGAAAAAGAGTTAACACGTGCACTTTTCGAAGATTTATGTAAAGACTTAATTAATCGTTGTAAAATTCCTGTTGAAAAAGCATTGACAGATGCAAGATTAGATAAATCTGAAATTAATGAAGTTGTTCTTGTAGGTGGATCTACTAGAATTCCAGCAATTCAAAATTTAGTAGAATCACTAACAAATAAAAAGCCTAACCAATCAGTTAATCCTGATGAAGTTGTTGCTATTGGAGCCGCAATTCAGGCAGGTATTTTAGCAGGTGAGATTAAAGATATTCTTTTATTAGATGTAACTCCTTTATCATTAGGTGTTGAAACACTTGGTGGTGTTATGACAAAAATTATTTCACGAAACACAACAATTCCTGTTAAAAAATCTGAGTTGTTCTCAACAGCTGTTGACAAGCAAACAAATGTAGAAATTCATATTCTTCAAGGTGAAAGAGAATTAGTTGGAGGAAATAAAAGTCTTGGTAATTTTAGATTAGATGGTATCCCAGAAGCAGAACGTGGCGTACCACAAATTGAAGTAACATTTGATATAGATGTTGATGGCCTATTATCAGTTAAAGCTAAAGAAAAAGAGACTGGTGTTGAGCAATCTGTAACAATTCAGGGAGCATCAAATTTAAACGAACAAGAAGTTAATCAAATGCTAGCAGAGGCAGAAAAATATGCTGCAGCTGACCAAGAAAAGAAAAAAATTATTGATTTAAAAAATCAAGCAGAACGTTTATGTTTTGAGGCAGATAAAGAATTAGAATTATTCAAGTCAAATATTAGTAAAGAAAAAGAAGAAAAAGTTCGTTCTTTAATTCAAAAGGTTAAAGGATTATCTGAAAGCGATGATATAAACTCATTATCAGCAGGTATTGAAGAATTAAAATCAGAAATGAAAGAAATGGTTACATCACCAGATCCATTAGTTAATGATCCAAGCGGTTCTAATTCAATGTCAGATTTAAATGATTTATAAATAATTTTAAACGAATCTTAAGATTCGTTTAAAATTTTTGTATCATCTACGATAATACATTCTGTAGTTAAAATCATACTTGCTATTGAAGTCGCATTTTGAAGACCTGATCGAGTCACTTTAGCAGGGTCCACAACACCTTCTTCGTACATATTTCCAAATGTATTTGTTGCAGCATTATAACCAATTTCAAATTCTTGCTGTTGAACTTTTTCAATGATAACTGCTCCATTAATACCAGCATTTTCGGCAATTCTTCGTAAAGGGGCAAGAATTGCTTTAGAAATAATCATTGCTCCAATTAATTCGTCTTCTTTTAAATTATTTTTGGCCCACGTTATAAGATTTTCTGATAAATGTGCTAGCGTAGCACCTCCTCCGGGCACAATTCCTTCTTCTACTGCAGCACGGGTTGCATTAATGGCATCTTCTAATCGAAGTTTTTTATCTTTCATTTCTGTTTCTGTAACTGCCCCAACTCGTATAACAGCAATACCTCCAGATAATTTAGCTATACGATCTTGTAATTTCTCTTTTTCATAACCTGTATCAGCTAAATTTACTTGTTTTCGTAATTGCTCACATCTAACTTTAATTTCTTCAAGTGTTGTTCCATCTGCAACAATTGTTGTGGTATCTTTTGTCACAATTATTCGACGTGCTTCTCCAAGAAGATTTAATTGAATATTATCTAAACTTAATCCAGCATCTTGAGTAATAACAGTTCCCCCAGTTAAAACACCAATATCTTGTAACATTAGTTTTCTTAACTCTCCAAATCCAGGTGCTCTTATAGCAACAACATTAATAATCCCTCTTAATTTATTTAAAATTAAAGTGGCTAATGCTTCTTTTTCAACATCTTCTGCAATAATCAATAAAGGACGTTTTGTTTTTGTTATTTGTTCTAAAATTGGTAATAAATCTTGTTGAACTAAAGTTATTTTTTTATCTGTTAATAATATATATGGATTATCATAAGATACTTCCATTTTTTCAGTATTAGTTATAAAATATGGAGAAATAAATCCTTTTTCAAGTTTCATCCCTTCAGTGATTTCAAGTTCTGTTATAATTCCTTTACCTTCCTCTAACGAAATAACTCCCTCTTTACCTACTTTTGCAAGAGCATCTGAAATTAATGATCCAATTACCTCATCATTTCCTGATGAGATGGTTGCTACTTGTTGAATAGATTGAATATCTTCTACTGGTTGTGCAAATTCATTAATTTGAGTTACTAAGTATTGAGTGGCTTTTTCCATACCTAATTTAATTGAGATTGGATTAGCTCCAGCTGCCACGTTTTTTAAACCTTCTTTAACCATAGCATAAGCTAAAACTGTAGCAGTTGTAGTACCATCACCTGCTACATCATTTGTTTTTGCTGCTGCTTGTCGAATTAATGAGACGCCTGTATTTTCAATATGATCTTTTAAGTTTATTTCTCTAGCAATTGTAACACCATCGTTTACAATTTGTGGTGAACCATAGGCTTTTTCTAGTACAACATTTCTACCTTTAGGGCCTAAGGTAACTGAAACAGCTTCAACCATTATTTCCATTCCACGTTCAAGCGCACGTCTTGCATTATCTTGATATAATATTTTTTTTGCCATAGAAATTACTAAACAGGTTTATAATAAATTGTAAATACACTTTAATTGAAGCAATAATAATTTTGCAAGTTTAAGAGTTAATTCTGTTTAATTTTTTCCAAACGCTTTACTAAATTGAGTGATATATATTATTATGAGTATAGAAATTAAGTTTATATACTTGGGCTTGTAGCTCAGTGGACTAGAGCACGTGGCTACGAACTACGGTGTCAGGGGTTCGAATCCCTTCTTGCCCAATATTTTAAACTTTTCTAGTATCTTTAACGCTCAATTTTGTATGGGGTGTCGCCAAGTGGTAAGGCTGCGGACTTTGACTCCGCCATTCGTAGGTTCGAATCCTGCCACCCCAGTTCAAATAAAAGTAAAGGAAATTTTTTTGATTAATAATTTACATATTTTATATAAGTAAAGTAAGATATAATTGTTAAGATTTTAAGGATAAATTTATGGAAACGAAAATTCAGTTTATAAAAGGATTAGATGAAAAAGTATTACCCGATGTTCGTTTAACACGCTCTCGTGATGGAAGTACAGGTACTGCTACATTTCGTTTTAAAAATCCTAACATTTTAGATAAAAGTACAGCTAAACAAGGTGAAATCACAGGAATGTATCTTATTGATGAAGAAGGAACATTAGAAACACGTGACGTAAATGCACGTTTTGTAAATGGAAAACCAGAAGCAATCGAATCGGTTTATATTATGAAAAGTCCGGAAGATTGGGATAGATTTATGCGATTTATGGAACGTTATGGTCAGACAAATGGATTAGTTTTTACAAAAGCAACATAAAATATTAATTACTTAAAAATGAACAATGCAAATATCATTAAAGTGGATTAATGAAATAATTAATATTAATAATATTCAATTAGATTATCTCATTGAAAAATTAACACTTGGTGGATTTGAAGTTGAAGAAATTATTGAATTAGAAGAAAATGGGAAAAAACTAATTACATTAGATCTTTCTTCAACAGCAAATCGATCGGATAGTTTATCTATTGCTGGAATTGCACGAGAAATGAGTACTATATTAGATAAACCTTATAAGGTATCTAAATACTTAGATAAGACGTCAAATTGGGAAAAACAGTTTTTTGAGTTTTTAGTACCTTCCACAGCTAAAAATGAACTTTCGGTTTTTTTAGCCATTAGTGTTGAGAATTTAACAAATATCAAACCACCTATTTGGTTAACTAATAAGTTAATAAGTTCGGGCTTAGTACCTCAAAATAACTTATTAGACTATAAAAATTTTATTCTCTTAGAAACAGGATATCCTTTTGAATTTTATGATCTAAATCAAATTCAATCTCATTTAAATTCCACCGATTTTGATTTAAGATTAACTGATAAAATTAAGAATCAAAAATTTATAGGTACGAATGATATTGAATATGAATTAACAGATTCAACATTATTAATAAAAGCAAATAATACACCTATAAGTATCGCAGGTTTAATTCCTCAGAAACAGTTTGGGTATACAGTAAAAACAAATTCATTATTAATCGAAGCATCAGTTTTTAACTCTAGTTTCATCCGTAAACAGAGTCGGAGTTTAGGATTAAGAACAGAAAGATCTGCTCGTTATGAAAAATCAATTAAAAATACAGATTTATTTAATGCTCTGCATCGTTTATTAAGATTATTAAAAATTTCGAATTCTAATTTAAATTCTAAATTAATAACATTTTCTAAGATTACTCCAGAAGAAAAAAAAACTATTCTTTTAGATTACAATTTAATTAATGAAATTTTAGGACCTATAAAAGGGAGTGATAAATATAGATTAAATTATATAAATCCTATATTAATTTCTAGGTATTTAAAACGCCTACAATTTTCATACACATATAATTCTACTCAATTAAACTGGCTGGTTGAAATTCCATATTTTAGAATCGATGATATTGTTAGACCTATTGATTTGATCGAAGAAATTGGACGATTGCATGGGTTTAATCAATTTTTAACCAGATTACCGAAAATTAAAAATATTGGTTTAGAAGATCCAAGTTATAAGACAAGAAGAAAAATTACCAACTATTTATTAAGTATAGGTTTTAGTGAATTAGTACACTATTCTTTAGTTGGAAATCAAGGATTACCTATAAACACAATAAAACTAGTAAATCCCTTATTGACTGATTCTGCTAATCTTCGAACAACTTTATTACCTGGTTTAATAAAGACAATGAAAGAAAATATAAATCAAGGTAATTCTTATTTTGAAGCTTTTGAATATGGCCATACATTTTTTCAAAATCAACAAAGTATGTTTTATGAAAAAGAATTCATTAGCGGTATTTTTGGAGGTAATAAATCTAAAGAAAATTGGTCTGAATCTAGTAACTCATTAACTTGGTTTAAAGCTAAGGGGAAAATAGATTTATTGTTTAAACAACTTAAAATCATTACAGATTGGAAACTTTCTTCTGATTTGAATTACAAAACGTTATTACATCCATATCGAACTGGACAACTTTATTTATCAGACGGAACATCTCTTGGGATTTTTGGTCAAATCCACCCAATTTTAGCAACTAAAATGAATTTAGCTTCAGAACTATACTTATTTGAATTTAATTTTGATTTAATAAAAGATGAATTAAAGAAAAATAAAATAACGATATACAACGAATATTCTTTATATCCCAAAATTGTTAAAGATATATCATTTGTAATTAGTCAAAATGTAAATTTCAGTGAAATTCGAGAAATCTTTTTAAATAATGGGACAAAATTTTTAATAGATGTAAAACTTTTGGATGAATATAAATCAGATTCATTGCCTGTTAATCATGTTAGTTTGTGCTTTCAATTAGTATTTCAATCTAAAGAAAAAACATTAGAAAATAAATTAATCGAAAATATAATAAGTAATATTCAAGTAGTATTAAAAGAACATTTCAAAGCTGAAATTCGTTCATAATAGGATAATTCTAAAATTTTTTAGAATTATCCACCCCCAACAATACTTATAATTTCAATTTTGTCATTCGAATTAACTTTAATTCGAGCCCACTCATTTTTATCACAAATTAAGTTATTATATTCAATAACGAAAAGACTATTTTTATAATTAAAATATTCAAGAATCTGGTTAATTGTCAAATCTTTATTTATAAAAAATTCATGACCATTTATAAAAATTTTTTTTTCAATATACATAGACTTTATTAGTTTTGGTTAGAAATTTTTAAATTTTTTAAAGTAAGGTCTAGACTTCAATTAGATATACTTTATAATATGTTATAACATTATATGGCGGGTGTGGCCAAGTGGTTAAGGCAGTGGGTTGTGATTCCACCATTCGTCGGTTCAAGTCCGATCATTCGCCCTAAATAAAAAAATTAAGATTGATAAAATGAAGTAATTATAGATTTAAAAAATTGATATGTCACGTTATAGAGGACCTAAATTACGCATAACACGACGCTTGGGTGCATTGCCAGGTTTGACTAAAAAAAGATCAAAAAAAGATAATATTCGACCGGGTCAACATGGTAAAGTGAATGCAGACAATAACAAAAAAATGACTGAGTATGGCGTAAGGTTAGAAGAAAAGCAAAAATTAAAGTTTAATTATGGTTTAACAGAAAGTCAATTATATAGGTATATAAAAGAAGCCCGACGCCGTAAAGGAGTTACAGGTTTAATTTTATTGCAATTATTAGAAATGAGGCTAGATACTATTTGTTATACCTTAGGGTTTGCTTCTACTATTGTTCAAGCGCGTCAACTTGTTAATCATGGTCATATTACTGTTAATAAAAAGGTTGTTAATATTCCAAGTTTCCAATGCAGATTAAATGATATTATTGCTATTAAACAAAAAGCTAGTTCAAAAAATGTCGTTGAAACGAATTTAAAAGATAATAAAAAACCAGATTTACCTACTCACTTAAAATTTGATGACTCAAAATTAGAAGCTACTGTTTTAGATTATTGTGATCGAAATGATGTTGGTTTAGATGTTAAAGAATTACTAGTAATTGAGTATTATTCACGCAGATAAAATTTAAATACATTTATTAAAATAAAATTATGCTAAAGTTACGTTTAAAACGAACAGGACGAAAACGCTCTGCTTCATACCGTTTAGTTATTATGGAACATTCTACAAGAAGAGATGGTCGACCTATTGATGAAGTAGGTTTCTATAATCCAATTACTAAACAATCATCCTTTGATATTACAAAAATAACAAATTGGTTAAAAGTAGGAGCAAAACCTTCAGATACTGTTTTTTATTTATTAAAAAAATCAGATATTATTGAGTCTTAAATTCTTATTGCTAGAAGATAGGAGATACTATCTTCTAGCAATAAGAATTTAAGACTCAATAATATAAATAGACGAAAAAAAAGATGTAAATATTATACAATATAAGTCAGTTAGAGTGTTTTAAAAAAATCTTTAATTTAATTTTTCAAATTATAATTATATTATAACAAGTTTATGTCTCATTTTACAAATATACAAACATGTTTTCAAAATTTATTTTATTTAGAAAAAGCATTATCGAAATTAGAAATCCCAAATTTTAAAAAGACTGAATTAAATCAAACTACTAGTTTAGTATTACCTCAAGGCGAGAATACTAATCCAAAATTTAACTGGGATGGAGAAGCTTTTGCTTTAAATGTTGATTCTGATTATTGGAATCAAAAATATTCAGTAAATCATTTCCTTGCTAAAGTTACACAAGAGTACGCTACAGAAGCTATTGTTGGAGAATCTCAAAAACAAGGTTTTAAACCTATTGAAATAAAAGAATATGATGATGGATCTCGAACTATTTCTTTACAACGTTGGAATGAACGATAAAAGCTATAGATTAGAATGTTCTGGAATTGTATGATGTGGTGAAATTAAGTGAATAATTAAAAATGTTATTATATTAAAATTTTTCAACGGAGATTATAATGAAAGGTTCTGAAACAAATAGTAAAAAAAAAAAAGTTTTAAAACATATTGGTAAAGTAGGTATGGCTATCTTTTATCTTACTGTAATGACTTCACCGATGGCTTTTGCTGCAATTGATCCCTCTGAGGCTGTTGAGCAAGTTCTTGGTTCTGAAGGTGCTGCAGAAGCGGGGAAAACCGCTCTAAAAGCGGGTAAAGCCGCTATGAACAGCGCACTGAAAGCGGCAAACAGTAAACCAGCGATGACAGCTGCTACAGCTATTGTATGTCTTGCATGTGTACCTCTCGCTGGTGCTGCAGCCAGTCCAGGTATGTGTATCGCGTGTGGTATTCTAATTGCTAAAACCTTAGGGTAATTTATGACTAAAAATTTTTTATTTCGAGAATTTACTAGTTAGTTGAATTTCTTTCAATCTTGGAGGTTTGGCAGATCGAAAAAGAATTGGCAATCGTTAGTTTCGTCACTTTACTATGACCAGTAGAATGGATGATGAATCCGAAACCAAAATACTATTTTTTGATTCTCGAAACAAGTATGATGTTTTGATACAGGGAAACATAAAAAGTAATTGGATTGGAACTCAAACTATTTGCTATTGGAAAAATTCGTCATATTTTCACAAACTTATCAAACCTCAAAAACTCTATTTGAATCTTTTAATATATATAAATCACTTGGGAACGGAGGGACTTGAACCCTCACGCTTATCACTAAGCAACGGATTTTAAGTCCGTCGTGTCTACCAATTTCACCACATTCCCTACACAGCTATACTACAATTTAATAATCCGTTTGTCAAGCCTATTTTAAAAAATTTTGTTTATAAAATATCTAAACCTATAAAGGTTTAGATATTTTGTTACAAAAAATTAACCGTTAACAGCTGGAGCTGTTAAAGCAACTGGTAATACTTCACCTGCAGCTAAATCTAATGGGAAGTTGTGCGCGTTACGTTCGTGCATTACTTCCATACCTAAATCAGCACGGTTGATGATGTCAGCCCATGTGTTAATAACACGACCTTGAGAATCAACAACTGATTGGTTGAAGTTGAAACCGTTTAAGTTGAAAGCCATAGTAGAAATACCCATAGCAGTTAACCAGATACCCATAACTGGCCATAAAGCTAAGAAGAAGTGTAACGCACGTGAGTTGTTGAAAGATGCGTATTGGAAGATTAAACGACCAAAGTAACCGTGTGCAGCTACGATGTTGTAAGTTTCTTCTTCTTGACCAAATTTGTAACC
>Ga0102812_10000378_pt1 | contig 32899 bp, 15 predicted proteins | sample ColrivemetaGS713_FD_79334 | JGI IMG/M metagenome (GOLD analysis project Ga0102812, IMG submission 79334) | Estuarine microbial communities from the Columbia River estuary - Flood tide ETM metaG S.713 | ecosystem: Environmental > Aquatic > Marine > Intertidal zone > Estuary | place: USA...
ACCCAAATGAAGAATTATTATAATGACAAGAACTATAATGAGAAGCTAAATACACTGCTCGATATTAAATCAAAATTGACTTTATTGGCGGGAGCTGACCAATTGGTCAGACAGATCAATCAGCAGATCAATGAACTGAATACCTTCCTTGAAGAAAATGCCTTCACTTTTGACAGGAGGTTCTTGTTCCAGGTATTGTCAATGGGACATGCTCAATTTGCAGAATACATTGGAGCAAGAGGTCCGAATACTTCTATGAATGCAGCTTGTGCAAGTACAACACAGGCAGTCGCCATGGCAAAAGACTGGATTGAAGCCGGTAGATGTAACCGGGTGTTGGTGATTGCGGCTGATGATATTACAGGAGAAAATACACTTGAATGGTTTGCCAGTGGATTTATTGCTTCCGGAGCAGCAGCAACGGATGAAAGAGTAGAAGATGCTGCATTGCCATTTGACAGAAGAAGACATGGAATGATCATTGGAATGGGCGGGGCTTCTCTGGTGGTTGAATCGAGAGAAGTTGCAGAAAAAAGAGGTATCACACCAATCGCTGAGATCCTGAGTACCGTTATTGCCAACAGCGCATTCCACGGCACCAGACTAGACGTAAGTCATATCAAACATGTAATGGAAAAACTGGTATCCGATGCTGAAAAGCAATGGGGTATCAACAGACATAATATAGCATCAAAAACTGTATTTATTTCTCATGAAACTTATACGCCGGCAAGAGGTGGTAGTGCGGCCGCAGAAATTGAAGCACTGAAGCATGTTTTTGGTCCGCAAGCGGATCATATTGTAATTGCCAATACAAAAGGTTTCACCGGTCATCCGATGGGCGTTGGAATCGAGGACGTAATAGCTATAAAAATACTGGAAACGGGCATTGTTCCTCCGGTTGCTAATTTCAAGGAAGTGGATCCCGATCTCGGTAATTTAAACCTCTCAAAAGGAGGTAAATACCCGGTTGAGTTCGCCTTAAGACTGGCTGCAGGATTCGGTTCACAGATCAGTATGACCTTGTATAAATGGTATCCTACAGCGGACGGTCTCAGAAGAGATCCCGACCATCTTGGATATGACTACAGAATTCAGGATCGTGTAAAATGGGAGAAATGGTTGCAAAATGCTTCCGGAAAGAACAAACCTGAAATTGAAGTATACAAAAGAACCCTGCGTGTTCAGGATGATTTTGGTACCAATGGTAATGGGAAAAATGGATCGAATAGTCGGCTTGAAGTACAAAAAGCCGTGGTAGAATCACCGCAGATTGTACAACAGGAAGTTCAAACAGTTACTGAAGATAAGGTGCAAAAAGAAATTATGATGCTGATCAGCGAAAAGACAGGATATCCTTATGATATGCTGGATGCTGATCTGGATCTTGAAGCAGATTTGGGTATTGATACAGTTAAACAAGCAGAACTATTTGCAGATGTCCGAGGAAAATATGACATCTCGCAAAATGATAATATTGCATTATCTGATTACCCAACACTCAAGCATATCATTGCATTTGTATACGAAAACCGCCCGGATCTAAAATCCGCGCAGGTAGTTGTTCAGGCGCAACCGACAATGCAGGCAAACAATGTTTCAACAGTTGAAATTCAAACAACAGAAACGAGCAAAGTAGTTGAAGAAATTATGGCGCTGATCGCTGAAAAAACAGGCTATCCACCAGAGATGTTGGATGCTGACCTGGACCTTGAGGCTGATTTAGGTATTGATACGGTTAAGCAGGCTGAATTATTCGCGGACATTCGGGGAATGTATGATATCCCGCAGGACGACACGATTGAATTATCTGCTTTTCCAACTCTTCAGCATTTAATTGGTTTCGTTTATGATAAGCGGCCTGAACTGAAAGAAATAAAAACAGAGGGTAAGGTCGTTGAAGCGAGTATTCAAGTCGCCCAGGCACATCAGGTTAAAACCACACAGGAAGAAAATAAAGTAGTAAATGAGGTTATGGCGCTGATCGCTGAAAAGACAGGATATCCACCTGAGATGTTGGATCCTGACCTGGATCTGGAAGCGGATCTTGGTATTGATACGGTCAAGCAAGCAGAACTTTTTGCTGATATTCGTGGATTATATGATATTCCGCAGGATGATACGATCGAATTATCTGAATTCCCAACCTTACAGCATCTGATTGGCTTTGTATATAAGAAGCGTCCGGATTTGAAAACAACATCTGTTGTCGTTGCTGCAGAACCCTTAGTACAGCAGGACGAACAAGTGCCGGTTCAGACTCAAAAGGAACAGACACAGATTCAGTCCGGAGTTGTGCAAGAGGTTTTGGCATTGATCGCTGAAAAGACTGGTTATCCACCTGAGATGTTGGATCCTGATCTGGATCTGGAAGCGGATCTCGGTATTGATACGGTTAAGCAGGCAGAATTATTTGCTGATATTCGGGGATTATATGATATTCCTCAGGATGACACGATCGAACTTTCTGAGTATCCAACCTTACAGCACATTATCGGATTTGTGTACGATAGAAGACCTGACTTACAAGCACAAAACCCGGTACAAACTAGCGTTCCTGAGGTTCAGAAAACAGTTCAGGCCGTTGCGATAAAAGAAACAAAGACGGAAACAAGCGCTGACAATAAAGTAGTTGCGGAAATTCTTGATCTGATTGCTGAAAAGACAGGATATCCACCTGAGATGTTGGATCCTGACCTGGACCTGGAAGCGGATCTTGGTATTGATACGGTTAAGCAGGCAGAATTATTTGCTGACATCCGCGGATTATATGATATTCCGCAGGATGATACGATTGAACTTTCTGAGTATCCAACCTTACAGCATATTATTGAATTTGTTTATAGCAGAAGACCCGACCTGAAAACGGAAGTTGAAAAGAAGATTTCTGTTCAGGAAAACATTATTCAAACTAATGTACAAGCAAGCTCCGGATCATCTGTTGCCGATGAGGTATTGGTGCTGATCGCTGAAAAAACAGGTTATCCTACTGAAATGCTGGACCTGGACCTGGATCTGGAAGCGGACCTGGGCATTGATACGGTTAAGCAGGCAGAATTATTTGCTGACATCCGCGGATTATATAATATTCCGCAGGATGATAGTATTGAATTGTCTGAATATCCGACCCTGAACCATATTATTCAATTTGTAAATGATAGACGTCCGGCAGAAGAAAGGCATGTTTCAAAATCCGATGCAAGTAATGATAAAGGTCCTGAGATGGAAGGAACGGTTGTTGGAGACTGGGATGCTATTGCACAGATTCCAAGAAGGGTTCCGGTACCGGAATTAAGACCGGCACTTGACTTATGTAAATCAAGTGGTGTGGATTTGAAAAACGCCCGGATCATCGTAAAAACAGATGAAGGGAATATAGGAGCCGCACTGATAAAGTTGTTGAAATCCGATGCTGAAATACTGCATATTGAAGGAAATCCGACTGTGGAAGAACTCAATAAAATGCTTGATAAATGGTCAGCTAAAGGAAATATTACCGGTGTATATTGGTTGTCAGCACTTGATGTGGAAAAACCTATTGAAACATTATCTTATGATGAGTGGAAAACCGCAACACATAGCAGGATAAAATTATTATACCATACAATGCGACAGCTTGAACTGCTGGGACAAAAGGATCTGTTCCTTGTTTCGGGAACAAGACTGGGCGGTAATTTTGGATATGATGAAGCGGGTGCACTGGCACCATTAGGAGGTGCAGTTGCGGGCTTTACCAAAGCATACAAAAGAGAGAATCCGGAGAGCCTGGTTAAGGTCGTTGACTTTGAAAACTCCAGGAAAACAAAAGCTTTTGCAGAAATATTGATCGATGAGACCTTATTTGACAAAGGAGCAGTTGAGATAGGACATAAAAATAAGCTTAGATGGACGATCGGGCTAAAGGAACTGGATCAGCTCAGCGGGGAAGAAGGAATGAAATTAGACAGTGAGACTGTTTATCTGATCACCGGTGGTGCCGGAAGTATTGTTTCCGCTATTACTGCCGATCTTTCAAATGCCAACGGAGGTGTATACCATTTACTGGATCTTACACCGGAACCGGACAGAAATGATCCGGATATCGTACAATTTGATACGGATAAAGAAGGTTTGAAACGAGTATTATTTGAGCGATTGAAAGCAGCCGGAGAAAAACCCACACCTGTTAATGTGGAAAAAATGATGGCTGGAATCGAGCGAAAACACGCGGCGCTTAGTGCGATTCAATCCATTGAAAAAGCGGGTGGCAAAGTTCATTATCATTCGGTGAATTTACTGGATAATGCGGCTGTTGCTGAAGTGATCAATAAGATCAAAAAAATCGAAACGAAAGTCGATGTCTTATTGCACGCCGGCGGACTGGAAATAAGCAGGATGCTAAAGGATAAAAGTCCTGAGGAATTCAACCTTGTATTTGATGTCAAAGCAGACGGTTGGTATAATATGCTGGCTGCTTTCGGAGAATTCCCGATATATGCAACCGTAGTATTTAGTTCCATAGCCGGTAGGTTTGGAAATGGCGGACAGGTTGACTATAGTGCGGCAAATGACTTCTTATGCAAAAGCACCTCAAGTTTTAAAACACTGAGGAACGAAACCAGAGGCATAGCACTTGACTGGACAGCATGGGGTGGAATTGGAATGGCTGCCAGAGGTTCAATTCCAATGGTAATGAAACAGGCAGGAATCGATATGTTGCCTCCGGAGGCAGGTATTCCATTCATTCGAAAAGAACTCATCGCGGGCACCGGCAACCAGGAAGTTGTGGTTGCACAGAGTCTGGGCATGATGTTGAAGGAATTTGATGCTACGGGTGGTCTGGACCTTGAAAAAGCCAATAATACATTGCTTGGAGATCATATCATGTTTGATAAGATCACGGAAATGGGCTTGTATTCGGGGTTCACAACATCGGTAAAACTGGATCCGAAAGAACAGGGTTTCTTATTTGATCATCAGATCAATAACGTGCCTGTTTTACCAGGGGTTATGGGTATTGAAACCATGAGTTCTGCAGCGGCAATGTTTGTACCGGATCTGTATGTGGAAGAGGTAAAGGATGTTGAATTTTTCGCACCGTTCAAATTTTATAAATCTGAGCCAAGGACTGTTTTTGTATCCGTTCATTTTGGTGTTCTGGATGGGAAGATTCAGGCAGATTGTGAGTTATACGGATTGAGAAAATTATTGGGTCAGGAACAAGCTGAAAGAACTACTCATTTCAAGGCGAGTGTTGTTTTTAGCAAAGATGCCGTTAAAACACCAGAGAAACTGGCTAAAAAATGGTTGACAAAACCTAAAAATGCCTTTGTTCTGGATAGTGAATCAATTTACAAAGTGTATTTCCACGGCCCTGCTTATCAGGTAATAGAACAGGTTTGGCAAAAGGAGCAGTATTTGATCTCTCCGTTTGCAATGGATCTGCCGGCAAATCATATGCCTGAAAGCAAAATGACGAACTTTATGCCAAGACTGATCGAACATTGTTTCCAAACAGCAGGAATACATCTGCTGGGATCTGCTGGGATAATGGGACTTCCGGCTCATGTTGATCGTTTTATTAGATTCAAGGACTGGGACGGAAAGAAAAAAGTATTTGTTGTATTGGAACAAACAGATAATGCGTACGCTGCTTTCGTAGTTGATTCGGAAGGAAATAAGTATATCGGTGTAGAAGGATATCAGACTGCTGAATTTCCATCAGTGATCGATCCCGAAATGTTAAAGCCGATTCAAGAGGTTGTAACAAAATAAACAATGATAGATTTTGCTGTCAATGATCAGAGGGAGGTGCCCGGTTCACTGGACTGGTTGCATCCCTCTGAGCGACAGCTCTGTGATGCTTTTAAATTTAAAAAGCGTAAAAATGATTGGTTGCTGGGCAGATGGACCGCCAAAAATCTTGTACAGAAGAACTGGTTTAAGCAATACGATCTGTCTGAAATAGCCATTTTGCCAGGGGAGAACAGAGCGCCTTTTCTTTATTTGGGCGAACAAACTACCTTTCAACAAATAAGTATTAGCCATAGTCAGGGAATAGCACTTTGTGCCACCAATGATTCCGGATCTTATTTGGGTTGCGACCTGGAAAGGATAGAAAAGCGAAGCAAGCATTTTTATGAAGCTTATTTTACGCAAAAGGAGCGAAAGCAAATTAGTGATGATGCTGAATTTCTAACTGAGGCTGAATTCTATAGTTTGTATTGGAGTGCCAAGGAATCTGTGATGAAGGCCCTTAGAATGGGTTTGTCTTTACATCCCTTGAAACTTGAGGTAGTTAAAATTGAAAAGGGTCCGGCAAAATGGAATAAGATACTGGTTTCAAACCTTGTGGACCTGCAGATATTTTCGGGCATATGGAAAATTAAGGATGAAATGGTTTATGTTGTCCTTTCGGCAGAATTAGAGGCAGTCCACTTAAACAGGGAATAGATAAGGAGTCTGAATGAATAATTTTGGGTGTTTTTTAAACTGGTAATTTAAACCAAGATCAGAACCAGGATAAAACATCAAAGCTTCTGATAAGAATCAAAGCCACAATGACAATCAGTAATCGGTAAACCCACACATCTGCCTTTTTGTAAACGGAGGCCATATGAGCAGCCAGATAACCCCCGGCACCTTGTCCAACGGCAAAAAGCAAACCTATTTTCCAGTCAACCAGTCCCTGAATATGGAAAATGACCAATATGACCAGGGTATAAATCGCAATGATAGCAACTTTGATGGCATTGGCCTCAATGAGGTTGTATCTGGATAGTAAAACCAAAATGAAGAGTGCAAATAATCCAAAGCCCATTTGAATAAAACCGCCCAAAACACCAAGCACTAAAAACAGCGGAATAGCGATCCATTTGCTTAAATGAAAATCGTCATCTGTTTCTCGAATCCATCTTTTGGGATTGATAAGGATAACCAGGAACATCAAAAGCAAGAGGTATTTATAAAAAGCTTTGAAGGCCTCATTAGAAATAATTACAGCCAGATATACCCCAAACATTGCTCCGATAAAAGTGGCAATGATAATTGGGTAGCATTTTTTAAGATCCAGTTTTCCTTTTCTGAAATAAGCCAAAGTACTTAGGGATGTCTGTCCCAGCATATTGATCCGGTTGGTGCCATTTGCAACATTAGCAGGCAATCCTATGAATTCAATCATGATTCCCAGGGTTACAGCAGAACCAAAACCGGCCAGCGCATTCATTATTCCTGCAACAAATCCACCAATGACGGAAAGAAAGTATAAATAGGTATCCATTATAATTTGCTTTCTTTAATTTCCTGACATAATTCAATTAAAACACCATTTGCTGTTTTTGGGTGGATGAAACAAACCAGTTTGTTGTCTGCGCCCTTTTTGGGTTTGTCATTCAACAAAACGAACCCTTCTTGTTTCAGCCGGATCATTTCGGATTCGATGTCTTCAACTTCAAAGGCGATATGATGAATACCTTCTCTGTTTTTGGATAGATATTTTGCGATCGGGCTATGCTCATCCGTGGCTTCCAGTAATTCAATTTTATTTAAGCCTGCTTTAAAAAAAGAAGTGGTAACGCCCTCTGAAGCGACAGTTTCCCTTTTGTACGGCTGCTCGCCAAATAATGCGGCGTAGATTTTTTCAGCGCTTTTGATGTCTTTTACAGCAATGCCAATGTGTTCGATTTTTTTCATTACAAGCCAGGATTAGAAATGGTTCTAAGAACTTTACGAATCAAATATAGGAAAATTAAAAGGACAAGCTCAATTGTTGTTCTATACTAATTTCGAAAAAGACCTGCATCAAAATCAATAAAAAGTCCTTTAGTTTCTCGGAATCATTTTGGTTTTTCTTACTTTTAGTTCAGAGAAAATTTACAATTAGTTACGGTATTCCTGTTTGGAGTCCAATCAACGCTCCGCTATTTGAATGTTGAATGATTTGATACAACTACAAATTGGAGGATAGCAAGAAAAAGAGACAATTCGATTAATAGAATTACTTTTAAATGATTTAATTGAAAAAAGTAAGAAATGAAAACTAAAAAAGACATCGTTGAAAATTGGTTGCCCAGATATACAGGGATGCCACTGGAAAAATTTGGAAAGTACATCCTGCTGGTGAATTTCAGTAATTATGTTCAGATGTTTTCTGATATGGAAAATGCTGAAATTTTTGGTATAAAAGGCGCTATGCAGGCTGCAACCTCTAAGGATATAACCATGATTAACTTTGGAATGGGTAGTGCAAATGCTGCGACTATAATGGATTTACTGATGGCCATCAAACCCAAAGCCTGTTTGTTTCTCGGCAAATGCGGTGGATTAAAAAGTAAAAATCAGCTGGGGGATCTTATCCTTCCGATCGCTGCGATAAGAGGGGAAGGTACATCTGATGATTATTTTCCAATGGAGGTGCCTGCACTTCCTTCTTTTGCTCTTCAAAAAGCGATTTCTACTACGATCAGGGAATATTCAAGGGACTATTGGACAGGTACAGTTTACACCACAAACCGCCGGGTTTGGGAATATGACGATGGTTTCAAAGATTATCTTAAATCTATACGAACAATGGCAGTAGATATGGAAACAGCAACCATCTTCAGTGTGGGTTTTCATAATAAAATCCCTTGTGGAGCATTATTGCTTGTTTCAGATGTTCCAATGGAACCTGAAGGCGTGAAGACGCAGAAAACGGATGATCAGGTAACCCGTCAATTTGTTCAGGAGCACCTAAACATTGGAATTGACTCGCTGAATCAGATGATCAATAATGCACAAACCGTTAAGCATTTGAGGTTTTAAGTGTATTAAATTTATCAGCTGTTTTTCCTGTGGATTTTAACCGCCTTGTTTATTTGTTTGATCAATGCCGGACCTTCATAAATGAAGCCTGTATACAATTGAACCAGGCTTGCACCCGCTTCTAGTTTTTCAATGGCATCAGTAGCACAATGTATGCCGCCAACAGCTATAATGGGTATTTTACCTTGAGATCTTTGATGTAGAAATCGAATTACTTCTGTGGCTCTTTCCCTTACTGGTTTTCCACTGAGTCCTCCGGCTCCAAGTGTTTCAATATCTGCTTTAGGCGTGGTGAGGGGTTCCCTCAAAATGGTCGTGTTTGTAGCCACCACTCCGGCAATTTTAGTATGCAAAACAATCTCAATAATATCATCGAGTTGCTGATCCGTAAGATCCGGTGCAATTTTCAAAAATATTGGTTTTTGAACCGTCCTTTGTGCATTTAGTTCCATGAGTCCTAACAGGATCTCTGTCAGTGGTTTTTTGTCTTGTAATTGCCTTAGGTTTGGTGTGTTAGGCGAACTCACATTGACCACAAAATAATCGACATGGTCATGTAATTTAGTGAAACAGATCTTGTAATCATCGATCGCATTTTCCAGAGGCGTAAGTTTGTTTTTACCTATATTTCCACCAATTATCAGATTTTTAGACCGGATTTTTTTTAGTTTATCAATGGCGGCATCAACCCCTTTATTATTGAAGCCCATCCGATTGATCAGTGCTTCATCCTGAGGAAGTCTGAACAACCGGGGTTTTGGGTTTCCTGCTTGCCCAAGCGGCGTAAGTGTGCCGATTTCGATGAAACCGAATCCAAGATTTGACATATCATCTACCATTTCAGCATCCTTGTCAAATCCTGCAGCCAGTCCAACGGGATTTTTAAATTGTAGTCCTGCGAACTTAGTTTGCAATGTCGGGTCCTGAAAATTAAAATACCACTTCATTACAGGGCCGGCAAAAGGAAATTTAAGCAGGGCAGCAACAATTTTATGTGCCTTTTCCGGGGTAAAAAGAAAAAGAAGGGGTTTTATGATGGATTTGTACATAGCAGAAAACGATTAGTGAAAACACAAAATTCCACTAAAAAATAGTTTCCACCTATAATTAAGGTAATAAATATCCAAAAAGTTGGAGAACGAAAAATTTATGTTGGAAATTAATAAAAGCAGTATAGCTTCTATACGTCACAAATACCACCCTCTTTCAGTTTTTCAATGTCTCTGATCAAAAGACGATGCCTGTCAAAAGTGATGACTTTATTGCTTTTCAAGACATTTAAAACGGTTGTAACGGTCTGTCGTGAGGTTGCAGTAATGTTTGCTATTTCCCTGTGCGTCATGAATTTACGAACAACAACCTCATAACCGATCCTGTCGCCTGAATTCTCCGCCAGGTTGATCAGAAAATCAACGATCCTGGTTTTTGAATCTTTAAAGATCATGGATTCGAGCCGTTCTTCTAGTGCCAGTTCCCTGTTTGCCATCAAGACCATGAAATAGCGAGTCAAAAGCAAATTATCCTCCATGAGAGATAGTAACTTTTTAGTTGAACAAATACCTAAAATAGTATCTTCAGTAGCATAAGCAAAATCTCTTCTGAATTCAAGTCCGATAAGAGATAATTCACCAAAAACATCCCCGTCACTGAGCATATATTTTGTTATCTCTTTTTTGGTTTCACCATAGCAACCGATTTTTACGCTGCCTTTATGAATGTAATAGATCTTGTCTGCATTGTTTTCAGGAGAATATATGAATGCACCTTTTTTTAAATGAGTTTTACTCATTTCATTGGAGGAATCCAGGTAGTGTTTCGTATTGAATATCTCCTGAATGATGTTTTCCATTTCCTCTAGCTTTATTGTCTTGTCAACCTTCATATTATTCGGCATCTATTTTTAAATCAAGAATATCAACAAATTTTTCTACTAAAGTGTTCTTGCTTTGGAATAGTTCATACTTTTCTTTATTGTTCAAGATTTTTTTTGGTTTTAGTTCTTTATAGTCAGGAAACAAGTCGGGATTAACTATAATTTGGATGTTGAAACTCTCATCCGGCATAGATCCGCGGATCTGCTCAATCAATGGAACCTCCTGTTTAACAATGTCTTCTGATAATGCAGAGGGAACAAAAATACTCAAATCTTTTTCGTAAAGTTCAAATTTTATTGCTTTTAAAATAGTCGAAACGTATGGTGAAGTTAATTTTTCAATGTACTGTTCAATAATACTTTGAGCAATTTCTTTTGTGAAAACTTTCGTATTCTTTTTGTCAGTTTCCAATTCTTTCCTTATTTCCTCCTTCAGTTGAGACAGCTTGGATTTACTTTTTGGCTTTTCGACAGGTGGATTGGAATCTGTTTTTTTATTTACTTCAGGAGCCTGTTCCTGTTTGTCTGTCTCTTCTCTGACCGGAGTGGGAGCAGCTTGTGAAAGCTTAGCTTTTTTTTGAGGAGAAGTTAACTCGCTATCAGGTTTTTTTTTTGAAGCAAACTGTTCTCCGGTATTAATAGTTCTCTCCAGAAATACCATTTTACTCAAGGCTATTTCAACATGTAATTCTTTGTTCTGTGCTCTGAAAAAATTTATATCACATTGATTTGCAATGTTTAATGCACTAAGTATGAAACTGAGTTTTGTTTTCGATGCCTGATCCAGATATCTTGTTTTCAGACTTTCACTCGTTTCAAGCAAAGCCAGTGTCTGGATATCTTTTGCTACCATCAATTGTCTCAGGTGATCTGAGAAACCATTGATGAACATTTCTCCTTCAAAACCATTCTTACTGATCTCATTATAGGTTAAAAGTACATTGCTCAGGTCTTCCAATAAAATGTCATCCACCATTTTGAAATAGTAATCATGATCCAGAATATTCAAATTAGTGATCACATCCTGATAGGTGATCTTCCCGCCAACTGAACTCACGATCCTGTCAAATATTGATAAGGCATCCCGCATGGCGCCATCTGCTTTTTCAGCGATCACATGAAGTCCGTCCTGGTCAAAAGCAATATTTTCTTTTACACAAATTTGCTCGAGGTTCTTTATTATATCCAGATTGCTTATTCGTCTGAAATCAAAAATCTGACACCGGGAAAGGATGGTTGGAATGATCTTATGCTTTTCAGTGGTGGCCAATATGAAAATCGCATGAGGTGGCGGTTCTTCCAGTGTTTTAAGAAAAGCATTAAAGGCATTTGCGGAAAGCATATGTACCTCATCAATAATGAATACTTTGTATTTGCCGCCCTGTGGCTGAAACCGGACCTGATCCACCAGCATTCTTATGTTTTCAACACTATTGTTGGATGCAGCATCCAGTTCGATAATGTTAAACGATGCATTTTCATTAAATGAACTGCACGAATCACAAGTATTGCAAGGGGTATGTTTGTTTATAGGGTTCAGGCAATTAACTACCTTGGCCAGTATTCTTGCGCAGGTTGTTTTTCCAACGCCTCTTGGTCCGGTAAAAAGATAAGCATGGCCTACATGATCTGTCAACAAAGCATTTTTCAATGTTGCAGAAATGTGGTTCTGTCCAATGACCTCATCAAAAGTTGAAGGTCTGTATTTTCTTGCCGAAACGATAAATTTTTCCATGCTGTGGACAAATATAAAGTTCAAATTATGAAAGTCGCAAATATTTATGTTTTACTTCAATCAATTCTTCAAATTGACTGAGTATTTTTAAAACTTAGTAAATTATATGATATATGGTTTTATTCCTTCAAATGTTTATTATTGTAATCCAGCCTTTAATCTGCCAGGAAGATAATATAGCAAAATATTATGTGTATAAAAGGGTAAAAAATAGGCTAAAAAACACACCCAAACCGCCCTTGATATTATAAAAAAATGTATGTTTTAAAAGAATGAAATTTAATTTAATTAGATATGTAAATGGTTAAATATCAATTTTTTTAACATCTATTTTATAAATATATTAATAAAATAATACTTTCTTCTTGATGGATTATTATATCAACTTTTATTTTTATACTTTTGGAACTTAATCTCGCATGGGAAATTTATGTCTTTTGATGTATTTTACTCTGTGGGAATTAAAGACGAGATATTTAAAACCAAAACTTAATCTGAGATGCGCAAAGCAACCCATGTGCTTATGCCTGGATTCTTTAAAATTATCAAATCCTGTTTGATAAGCGGTTACGTGGTCGTAATACTCGTATCATTATTCTTTTTACAAAGTTCCATTGATCAAAACCCTCATGCATATGTTTTAGTTGAAACATCTGAGACTTCAGTTGTTAATCAGCTAAAGGAAAACAGGCTTAATGCGTCTTTTATAGCTGTGGGTGAAATGCCTTCTGGAACAATATCCGAAATCGAACAAATTAATTATTTAATATATTCTTCAGGCAGATCTATCGATTATGGCCTGTCCGATCAGTTCATTCAATTAAACATTATTGATGCCAGTTGCATCCTGAAAACACGATTTAACATTTTAATGTTAAATTCTTAAGTACCAATCTCATGAAAAAACTTTTACTTTATCTCTCGTTTTTATTTTTAGGTCAAATTGCATTGCAAGCTGAAAATATTACTTTTTGTGTTGACTTGTCCTGTTATAATTCGGTGACAGCCCCTTCGGTTTTCGGCTCCTTTAATGGTTGGTCGGCAAATGCAAATTTTATCACTGATCCCGATAATGACAATATTTATTGTACTACCCTGGATCTTCCTGCCGGTGTTATAGAATATAAGTTTTTCTTTCAGGAAGAAGGGCCAGAGGATATGGTTCCGGAGGATCCTTGTACGGTTACCAATTATGGATATACCAATCGTGTAATGACAATCGTTCCTGGTGTACCTCAGACAGTGACCTATGGATGGGAAGTTTGTGGTCCCGTTTGCATACCATTGACACCTGTTTCTGTACCTGTTGTTGGAGCACCTGACCCTGATTGTGATATTGCAAATGTCATCTCAATGTTTAGTAATACCTATATGGACGTTACTGTAGACACTTGGTTGACCTCCTGGTCAGCGGCGACACTTACTGATGTTCAGATTGCTGGAAATGATACAAAATTATATGAAAATGTTAATTTCCTCGGTATTGAAACAGTTGGGCCTAACTTAATTGATGCATCAGCAATGACTAGCTTTAGTTTAGATGTATGGACGCCCAATATGACCGTGTTTAAAATAAAATTGGTAGATTTTGGTCCCGATGCCGGATATGGAGGTGGAGATGATACAGAACATGAGGTTGTCATTGAAAATCCAACTCAAAATAGCTGGAATACCTACAATATACCATTGTCCGCATTTTCCGGACTTACAGGAACATCACATATTGCACAATTGATCTTGTCAGGAACACCTACAGGAAGTGGAATATTTTATTTGGATAATGTTTATTTCTCAAGCTGCGAAGCTATTCCGGCTGCACCGGATCCAACTTGTGGAATGTATGATGTGCTTTCTCTTTTCAGCGAAATGTATTCAAATGTGACTGTGGATACCTGGCTGACCGGCTGGTCATCTGCAAATTTGACAGATGTTGAGCTAATAGGAAATGCTACAAAATTATATGAAAATGTTGATTTTCTTGGCATTGAAACGGTAGGACCTAATCAATTGAATGTTTCCGGTTATTCCAATTTCAATATTGACGTTTGGACCCCAAACATGACCACCTTCCGAGTAAAACTAGTTGATTTTGGTGCGGATGCGAATTATGGTGGAGGTGATGATACCAATTATGAAGTTGTATTTGATAATCTGCCTTTAAATCAGTGGAACACACTTCAGATTCCGCTTGCTTCCTTTACCGGAATGAATTTTGAGCATATTTCTCAACTCATTTTTTCAGGCATACCTGTTGGAGGTGGAACATTTTATCTGGACAATGTATATTTCTCAAATTGTCAGTCCATGCCTGCTGCACCAGACCCAATCTGTGATGCAGCTGATGTTATCTCAATGTTCAGTAACTCATACACAGATGTTCCGGTAAATACCTGGAAAACATTTTGGTCTTCAGCTGATCTGACAGATATTCAGGTAGCTGGCAATGATACAAAACTATATGAAAACGTAAATTTCCTCGGAATTGAAACAGTTGGACCGAATCAGATAGATGCTTCAACCATGATCAATTTCCATTTTGATATGTGGACGCCTAATATGACTACCTTCCGTGTGAAGTTGGTTGACTTTGGGCCGGATGCGAATTATGGTGGAGGTGATGATACTGAATATGAAATAATATATGATAACCCGACTCAAAATACCTGGAATACTTTTGAGATTCCATTGTCTTCTTTCACCGGAATGAATTTTGGGCATGTAGCGCAATTTATTTTTTCAGGAAATCCTGCTGGTGCTGGAACATTTTATCTTGATAATGTTTATTTCTCAACCTGTTGTAATCAGCAGGCATGTATTGCCAACTTTGGCGGACCGACTATTGTCGACCCATGTGAATGTGCTGGAGGAGGAGAATTTGATGAGGAAGTGGTTGTCTATTCTCAGCCATATGAAAGCTGGGTTTTATCAGCGAATAGCGGCTACATTGATCCTGCTACTGGTGTGGAATTTCCTATTAATACGCCCTTGGTTGAAACCTTCATGGGAAGTGGAGTTTATACCCTGGTTGGCCAGCATATGGACGATGTAGGGTATAGTGTTTCTGTACAACAAGTACTTCCCGGAGGAACTTGTGTATCCTATAGTGATTTGTTAATAACTGGCGCATTTGATGGTCCGTTAACAGGAGGTACCCCTAAAGGTGTAGAGCTTTTTGTGGTTAATGATATACCGGATCTAAGTATCTATGGATTAGGAAGTGCAAACAATGGAGGCGGCACAGATGGTGAGGAATTTACTTTCCCAGCTGTTGCAGCAACAGCCGGTACCTATATATATGTAGCTTCTGAGGCAACTCAATTTACGAACTTCTTTGGATTTGCACCGGATTATACAACAGGTGCAATGGGCATTAACGGAGATGATGCTGTTGAATTATTTGAGAATGGTGTTGTGGTCGACGTCTTTGGAGACATAGATGTTGATGGAAACGGAACCCCGTGGGAATATTTGGACAGTTGGGCTTATAGAAATACAGATTCCGGAGCAAACGGAACTTTTGTTTTGGCAGACTGGACCTTTGGCGGACCAAATGCTTATGATGGTGAAACATCCAATGCTACAGCAGCTACCCCAATGCCATTAGGAACGTACACCTGTACGCCTCCGGCCGGAACACCTGTCGTTCTTTCCATTAGTAATGAATGTTGGTATCCGGATCCAAGTATTGATGGATTGGGAGCAGAAGCTTGTATTGGTGGAGACCCCATTACACTAAACGGAAGCGCACAATTAGGTGACGGCAGTGGACCTGCGACAATGGAAAGCGAGTCCTGGTCAGGAACGGGTGTTACAGGAAATGTTTTTGATCCGGCAGTTGCGGGTTTAGGACCACACACTATAAGTTATAACTTTGATGCTGTAGATAATACACCAAATGGAAAACATCCCGGATGTTTGGCTACAGTTACCCAGGATATTTTGGTAGTAGACTTACCGGTTGTTCCTAATGTGAGCAATATAGATGTTTGCATGGGTGGTATTACAATGATTACTCCGATTCCACTTGCCGGAGGTGCAGGTGGCGGAACATGTGTTGCAAATGCAGACCTTGTTCTAACAGGTGTCTTTGACGGGCCTTTATCAGGCGGTACGCCAAAAGGTGTGGAACTTTATGTTGCCAATGATATAGCAGACCTGAGTATTTATGGTCTTGGAAGTGCGAATAACGGAGGCGGTTCTGACGGAGAGGAATTTACTTTCCCTGCTGTATCAGCAACCGCAGGTACTTTCATTTACGTTGCTTCAGAAACTGTTCAATTTACAGCATTCTTTGGTTTCGCTCCTGATTATACTTCAGGTTCAATGAGTATCAATGGTGACGATGCCATTGAACTATTTGAGTCAGGAGTTGTCGTTGAGGTGTTTGGAGACATAAATGTTGACGGAAATGGCCAACCATGGGAATACATGGATAGCTGGGCAAGCAGAATTTCAGAAACAACTGGGGATGGTACATTTAATGCTGCAGATTGGAATTTTGCTGGTGCAAATGCTTTTGACGGAGAAACCAGCAATGCTACAGCTGCTAACCCAATGCCAATAGCCAGTTATAGTTGTACAGCTCCGGCTGTTCAGCAATTATTTAATTTTTATGCTGATGTAGACCTGACTGTTTTACTGGAAGGAGGCGTTACAGAATACGACCCGGGTACAACTATAATTACGAGCCCTCAAAGCATTTGGGTTACTTCATATAATGAAGACCTTGGTTGTGAAAGTGCAGCGGTTGAAGTAGTCATTACTGTTTATACACCGGCAGTTGCAGTAGTAGGAGAAAATATTACTTCTTGCGGATTGTCTGGTATTGTTTATTTGGCTGCGATGGCGAATTATCCGGGTGAATGGACAACCAATGGTTTTGGTAATATTGCTGATCCGACAAATCCAATTACAAATTATACACCAAATCTAAATGATATTGGAACTACTGTCGTATTAACATGGACCACTTTCAATGAAATTTGTGGTAATGTTTCAGCCAGTATGGGTGTTTTAATGGTTCCTGAAACTGAGGATGCAGAATTTAGTTATGACCAGGCTATTTATTACCCTGGTGATGCCGATCCTGTATTATCACACGCAACAGGCGTAGACGGACAATATACTTATACTGTTGATTTTTGTGGACCTGAACTGGGTCTGGATTCAGGAACTGGTTCAGTTGATAAAGATGCAAGTGATGCGGGTATTTTTAGTGTTACAAATACAGTAATGGGCAATGGCAACCTGATCATAACAGGAGTTATTGATGGTCCGCTTAGTGGTGGATTACCAAAAGCAGTCGAATTATATGCACTTGCAGATATTTATGACCTTAGTATATATGGTATAAGTAGTGCGAATAACGGAAATGGACCAACAGGTGCTCCTGAGTTTACTTTCCCCGCAGATCCAATTAATGCAGGTGATTATTTCTACCTGGCAACTGACATCGTTCAGTTTACTTCTTTCTTTGGATTTGCACCGGACTATGTTCATTCACAGGCTACTTCCATAAACGGAGATGATGCGATCGAATTATTCTGCAGAGGTCAGGTAATTGACGTTTTTGGCGATGTGAATGTTGACGGAAGTAATGAACCATGGGAATATCTCGATGGATGGGCATACAGACAAAACAATACAGACCTGGACGGCGAGGTTTTCAGGATAGAGCATTGGAACTTAAGTGGTCCGAATGCACTTGACGGAGAAACCAGTAATGCAGGTGCTGCAACACCATTCCCGGCAGCTAGTTTTTCAACTTACCTTACGGGAGTTTGTGACAACAATACCTATACTGACCAACTGGAGATTTACCCGGATGTAATTTGTCCAGGTTATAACTCCTATATACTTGACCCAGGGATGTGTTCAATATTCAAAAAAATTGAAGAACCTACTTTGAACAGTACTTGTTACGGAGATCCGGATGGTTTCAGACTTGTAAATGACTATACAGGTGAAACGGTAAATATTGATGATCTATTTGAATTTACACTCTTGAATTCACCTTATTCATTTACGTATTGGGTGTATGATATTAATAACGGGGTTAAAGTAGATTCAATAAGTTGTTCATTTGGAGTAAGTGTTTCCGGATACCCTTTACCAATAGCAGAGATGGCATGTAATGATCAGATTCAAATTTCTTTAAATAGAAATTGTGAGATCGGCATGAATGCAGATTTTTTCCTTGAAGGAGGACCATACCAATGCTACAATCAGTTTGAAGTTTATGTGGATGCACCTGGTTTTGAAGGCGTAAATGTTAGTAACCAATACATCAATCTTGATTTAGGAACTTATTATGTTACGGTTGTTGATGCTGCAAATGGAAATAGCTGTACCACTATAATGGTGGTTGAAGATAAATTAGCACCTGAAATTTTCTGTGAAACCTGTCCTCCTGGAGGTATTTTGCCTTATGGTGGTATTTTAACAGAATTTGTAGGTGAATTAACTGTTGATGATCCGACAGTTGACCTTCTGGCTTGTTGGGATTTTGATTTTGGACCGATAAACGGACAGCAACATCCTGTAGACGTATACGCGATTCAGGTTGACCAAACAGGAGAATATACAATATATGTTGATAGTGACTGGAATGATTCAGAACTTGCAATCTACGATCAACCGATTGATTTCGGAGATATTTGTGCCGGTGTGATCGGGGGTGGAAATGACAATGGCCCGGGCTTTGAAGCAGAGGCTACCCTAACATTAACAGCTGGTGTGAATTATTATATTGGCGTTAGTAATTATTCATCTTTCCAATTGGGCGGCTATATTCTTGGCTTCATCAGTAACGATGGTAATGTTATGAATTTTGGAGCACCGATCTATGCTGATGATTGTGTAATTGAAGGTTGTGATGTTGGCGCTGGACTATATGACCTGCCAACACCTGAAATCATTGAAAACTGTGATTATGAACTTAGCTATACGGATGAGGTGGTTAATGGACCTTTATGCGGAACAAAATTCCTGAGAAGGACATTTACCGCTACGGATAATGCAGGCATGACTGCAGAATGTACACAGGAATATTTCTTCACTGGTACAGGACTGGATGAATTGATTTGGCCTAAGAATTTTGATGGACTTTATAGTGGATCTCCAATGCTGGAATGTAGCGATGAATTTCCGCTTGATGAGAATGGGAATCCACATCCTTCCTTTACAGGTTATCCTGAAGGATTTGATGCTATTTGTGGTACGATTGAAACATTCTATACCGACAGGAATTACAATTCAGACTGTGGACCAAAGATCTTAAGAGATTGGGTCGTAATAGATGATTGTAAAGCACGAATAGAAAAATCAACTCAAATCATCAGGATCTCTGACAACACGGCTCCCGTGCTTGACACAAAAGAGGGAATTATGAGCGTAAGTACGACAGGTTGGTCTTGTATGGCTGATTATGCAGTACCAGTTCCGATTCATTTTTATGACAACTGTGATGCGGATCCACAATATTATATTGGTTCCAGTGCAGGTACTGTTTGGCAAGATCCGGATACCGGATTATGGTATGTATTTGGTTTGGAAATCGGAATGCACGAGATCACTTATTTTGCAACAGACTGGTGTGGTAACCGTGTTACAAATGTTTTGTTGGTAGAAGTATTTGATGGAATTCCACCTGTAGCTGTATGCGAACAATATAAGCAAACCAGTTTAACATTTGATGGAACGGGTACTTCCAAGATCTTCGCAGAAGACTTTGATAGTGGTTCACATGATAATGGTTGTGGTCCGGTTTGGTTGAAGGTATTGAGAAACGACCTTGGATGTCCTGATTATAATGGCGATGATAAGCCGGGTGGAGGCATGGATATCTGGTTTGACGATTATGTAATGTACTGCTGCGAAGATGCAGGCAATGAAGTTATGACCACTTTAAGAGTATTCGATGTAGATCCTGGTCAGGGGCCAATAAGTCCTTCCAGAACGGAGATCGGTGGTGATCTATATGGACATTACAATGATTGCTGGACGATCGTAACTGTAGAAGAAAAAGTTCCGCCACAAATTATTTGTGAGGATAAATATATTACTTGTGAAGAAAACTATGATCCATATCTGAATCCTGGATTAGGCGAGCCTGTGGTTTATAGCACATGCGGAAACTATGACCTGGATTATTCAGATGATCTTTCTAAACTGAATGTTTGTGGTGTTGGTGTTATTACCAGAACCTGGACAGTTTCTGTAAATGGTGTTGCAAAAGGATCTTGTAAGCAAAAGATATATCTTGAGGCTACAACGCCTTTTGATCCGCTGACAATTATCTTCCCATACATTACTTCAAAGGCATGTTTGGCCGATGTTACAGGAGGAGCGCCAACATGGGAAACAAACCCTTGCAACGTTGTTGGAGCAGAAATAATAAATATCGATACATTCAAATTTGTAGACGATGCTTGTTATAAAATAATAATTGACTGGGCGGTGATCGACTGGTGTGTTTACGAACCAAATACTGGTGCTGAATCGAATGTTGATGAATTCAGGTATATAAGTGGAAATAAGCGGGCGATTCTCGATCCAGCCAAATTTGATGCTGAAGACCGGGATGGTTATTATAAGTTTACTGAAATCCTGATGGTTTATGACCAGACTGCTGCTAATATAATGGTGGAAGATTATTGTCTGCCAACGGAGACTTGCCTGACATCACCTGAAACCCATGTGATCGAAGCAACTGCAGTTGAAACGGATGCGGATTGCGGTGGAATTTATGACTGGACCTATGTTATTCATGATATGGCGACATGGGATGTGGTACAATATTCACATAATAATCAGGAATTCCTGGCATTAGGTGAAGGCGTAAAAGGTAAGTCATCAAAGGATGAACTGATCAATACTGAAGTTGCTTCACTTACGATCTTACCTACTATTCTTGAAGGTGCGTACAGAGTACTTTGGACCTTGAGTGATGGATGTTCAAATACAACGCAGGCCTATCAGTATATTGAGGTAGCGGATAAAAAACCACCAACTCCATTTATGGTTGATGTATCAACTGCTTTGATGTGGGAATGTATGATCGAGGTTTGGGTGATTGATTTTGACAAAGGCGCCTGTGACGATGATTGTCTGGCTTCTTATGATAATTGTGCTGAAATTCTGTATTTCACATTCACACCTATTCTTCCTTTGATCGATGCATCATGGAGTCTTGATCAATATGGTTTGTATTATTTCAACCCTGAAACGGGTGCTAAGTCTAACAGAGCTAAATATGAAGCCGGACTTGCTGATGCCTGGGATCCTGAAAGAAATACAGCAGGTAGAATTTATACCTGGCCAAATAATGATGACGGACCTCCTGCTTCAATTGAAATTACAATCTACGTTTGGGACAAATTTGCCTTAAATGAAGACTGTGATGACGGAAATTATGACTATACGACAATAGACTTGACAATTGATAATAATGGAACAGACTGTGGTCAGTCAGGTGCAATGGTTGCAACCGGATTATTGAATCAGGTGAAATCAGGAGAAGGAATTGAAGGTGTTGTAGTTGGCATTGATGGTATTGGAAGTGAATATCCAAAATATGTAACAGGACATGGAAATTATGCATTCACTGGACTTACACAAGGTGATTATGAGGTTTCTGCAAGTAAGAATGATGATTATGGAAATGGTGTAAGTACACTTGACCTTATCCTGATCCAAAAACATTTGCTGGGTATTAAACCATTTGACAATGTGTATGATTATATCGCAGCTGATGGAAATGGAAATGGAACGATCTCAGCAGCTGACTTGTTCGAATTAAGGAAATTAGTTCTAGGAGTTAGTAGTGAATTATCTATTGGAAAGTCCTGGATATTTATTGATGAGAATTATGAATTCCAAAATTTGAATAGTCCATGGCAGGAATTGAGTCAGGCCGAATTGATCGAACTGACTTTGATCCAGGATTCATACAATAACAATTTCCACGGAATTAAGGTAGGGGATGTTAATGGATCTGCTAAGGCAAATATCAATAGCCAGATTATCGAAGGCAGATCAGACAATAAGATCAGTCTGGTAATAGATGATATGAATATCGAAAAAGAAGAGACGATTGAAATAGCTGTCTTAGCTCAGGACCTTGTACAAATATCCGGTGCTCAGTTTACATTGAATGTGACTGGACTGGAATATGCAGGTGTTGTAGCAGGCGCAATGAACGTTACAGATAATAATTTTGGTTTGGTTAACGATGGAACGATCACCTTTAGCTGGAATAAAACTGAAACGATGGATATTCAATCAGGAGAGATACTGTTTAGTTTGAAATTACATTCAAATGTGGACGGTAGACTAAGTGATATGTTTGTTCTGAATTCTACTGTTACACCGGCAGAAGCCTATACCACTGCTGATTTAGAAATTAGTCCGATTGAATTGAAATTCAGGGGTAATGAGCGTTTTGAATTTGCTTTATATCAAAACGAGCCTAACCCATTTTCTGAAGAGACTATGATCGGATTTAGTTTGCCGGTAGCGAGCGAATATACACTGAGCATTATGGATGTAACAGGAAGGGTACTGACAGTCATTCAGGATCAGGGAGCCAAAGGTATGAATACAGTAAATGTAAACAGCCAGAAACTGCCTGCCGGTGTTCTGTACTACCAACTTGAATCCAATGATCAAACTGCAACTTTAAAAATGATTATAATTAAATAAATTAATTATTAAACTTATAGTGAGCCCCTTCCAATTTATTGGTTAGGGGCTCTTTTGTTTCCGGAACCTATTAGTCTTTAAATTAATGTGGCTGTCTACCAAGCCCTGATTGTGAGATATTCCATAAAATAGTAATTAACAAAAAACGATAATATTCAATTTTAACTAGTCCTGAAATTGGATGGAAAAAGAATATGTTATCTTGCCTTATGACTTTTAACTGTGGGATTCTACAGTTTTGATCTGATAATCAGTTTTATTTATTCTGTCATCCTATTTTTAGTCAATGTGGATGGTTTTAATTGTTAATTTAACTGATAATTTTCTTATTAAAATTCCTGTGCGATCTATGCTCAACAAACATATTTTAGGCTCAAAATAGGGTTGTTATAGGCGGGGTGAAATAATTGGAATGGGAATTGTCCTATTTGGATACGTCAGAGTTGCGTAATTTTGGTAAAGAATAAGTTTTTCCAAAAAGAGTAACCTCGGAAAGACTCAAGCTTTGAGGACAAGTGGAATTTAATAATTCCTTATTTTACGGATCATAATCATAAAAAAGCAAAATATGAATAAGACAATAATTATTGGTTTGGCACTGACGATATCATTTAGTTTCGGCTATTTGTTTACGAATATAATTGATAATAAAACAGAGGTAAATGTTCAGATTAGTGCCTCTGAATGGCAAAAAATTAAAAATGAAAAGAATATGAAATTAGGTGCTTTTTCAATAAGTCTAAGTGTGAAGGATCTTGAGATCTCCAGGCAATTTTACGAAAAAATGGGATTTACGGTCTTTGCAGGTAGCATGGAACAAAACTATTTGATCATGAAAAACGAAAATGCGCTTATAGGTCTGTTTCAGGGTATGTTTCAGGGCAATATTTTAACCTTTAATCCGGGCTGGAATGAAAACGCTCAAAATATGGAAACATTTGATGATGTGCGTGCCATTCAAAAGAAACTAAAAACAGAGAATATAACGTTGATGTCAGAAGCTGATGAGAATACTACAGGACCGGCAAGTCTGATGCTCACGGATCCTGACGGCAATCTTATTTTACTGGACCAACACAGGTAAATAGGACAGCTGTGAGATTGCTGCCAATTAGGCAAATCAAGCATCTAACGAGATTTGATCGGGGGTGGGTTATGGTTGAATCCTGTTTGTAGTTGTAATTTGATCAAATATTTTGTTTTCGAACCATTTAAGCTTTACTCCTTCTTGTTTGGCAGTATCCAGTAAGCGTATTTATAAGAACCAAAAGGCAACATATATTGAGGAAGCGGAAGTGCGCCCCAACTATTAACGCAGGCTACACCTGAACTGAATCCATCAATATTTAAATATACTTCTTGCCTCGGCGCCATCAATTTACCATGAGCTTGTGTGTCTTTTTTATTCTGCCCCGAATCCAAATCCGCAGTTTTAAAGTTTGATGCGGAAAAATGCATGAGCTCATCCGCAACAAATGTGAGGGAGCCTCCCTTTTCATTAAAAAGCTTCACCCAGCGAACATCACTTCTGTTGCCGCTCTCCTGAGGCCTGGCATACATATGGTTTAATTCCTTCACAGAGCTATTGTAAAGCCCCACAATGGCTGCATCCTTTCTGTCTGCATAAGATTCAAAAGGACCTCTTCCATACCAAGAGACCCCCTTAAAATGCTCCGGAAGGGTATGTTCATTGCCAAACTTGTACATATTTGAATGTTTTGCTTTTTCTGGAATACGGTTTCCTTCGGTTACAGTGTCAGCATGAGCTATCAATTCATTTGTTATCTGTATCCGTCCGTCCGGATAGAGGGAATAAGATTGCAAATAGCTGGCATCTCCTCCGAGGATATCTTTTTTGAAATGTAAAAGATATCCCCCATTATTAATTTTCCTGGATTCGAATGAAAGGATTTTTTCTTCCTTGCCAGCGGTCAGCCATTCTCTGTATATATTCTGTGTATTCGCTCCATAATCATTGTCTACAGGAGCTCTCCAGAAATTCACCTGACCCCCCTTCAGTAAAAGCGTATCTCCTTTAAAAATATAACTTTCTATCGTTCCTGCATTTGTGTTGAAATTTACTTTTACATTCTGATTAGAAAGCGTGACGGATCCTTCTTTTGCTATTTTATCAAGGGTTTCATTTTCCAGTAAGGGTGTAAGATCAATTGGTGTAAGAGGTTTTAATAAAAATTGATGATAGGCAATTTCATAATCGGCATCAAGAAATGGTTCCGATTTTTTGAGTTTAATAGACAAGTTCAAAAAATATTCTTTACTGTTGTCAAATAGGGCTTTGAATGGAATAAAAATCTTTTGAGTTTGCTGCGGTTGGATGTCCAATTCTTTGATGGTTCCGGATTCAATGATTTTTCCATTTTCCAAAACGGCCCAATCCAGTTTGTAATTGGACAGATCTCTGAAGAAATTCCAGTTTTTGATCTTTAGCAAACCCTGTTGTATGTCCTCATCATAAAACTTTATATTCTGCAGTATTTTTTTTGCTTCAGACATATGAGGATTTAGCGTCTTATCAGCCGCGATCAGCCCATTATTCAGAAAATTATGATCGCTGGGTATATCTTCAGGTCCAAAATCTCCACCATAGGCATAAAATTCTTTTCCATCTTTGTGGGATAAAAGCCCCTGATCCTGAAAATCCCAGATAAAGCCTCCCTGAAGTTTATCATAGCTTTCAAACAAGTCCCAATATTCTTTCAGACCCCCTAAACTATTTCCCATCGCATGTGAATATTCACATAAAATAAAAGGTCTGTATTTGCTTTCATCTTCAGCGTATTTCTTGAGAAAATCATAGCCGGCATACATTAGTCCGATCACATCCGTGTTCCATTCCTGTCTGGATCTTTCATATACGACAATTCTATTATCATCCAGTTCCTTGGCGCGCAAGTAGGTTTGATAAAAATTATATCCGTTTCCAGCCTCATTTCCAAGTGACCAAGCTATGATGGAAGGATGATTTCTATCCCGGAAGATCATCCGTTCGGTACGTTCCATATGTGCTTTCAGCCATCGTGGATCATTTCCGAGCGTCTGGTCCAGATTGTAACCCATACCATGAGATTCAATATTCGCTTCATCATAAACGTAAATGCCATATTTATCACAGAGTTCATACCAATACGGATCATTTGGATAGTGACTGGTCCTGACGGCATTAAAATTATTTTGTTTGAGGATACGTATATCTTCCTCCATGTTTTCATGGCTCAGCACATGTCCGTTTTTAAGATCATGCTCATGTCGGTTGACCCCTTTTATCAATATGGCTTCTCCATTTACAAGCAATTGACCATTTTGGATCCTGACATTTCTGAATCCAACCTTTTGAGTGATCACTTCAATGATTTTGCCTTTGTCAGCTGAAAATTCAATCGTCAGATCGTAGAGATTGGGTGTTTCAGCCGTCCATTTTTGTACATTCGGAAGAATATGCTCGAAAGATATTGTCAGTTCCTGATCTTTATCACCATGGACTTTTTTATTGGCAGTGTAAAGAATGCTCTCATCACTTTCCAATTTGACTTGTACGGTTCCCGATAGTTTTTTGGAATTGTTGTTTTTAAGATCCAGATCCAACCTGAATTGTCCATTTATAAATTGCTCATCCAAATTGGATTGGATAACCAGGTCGTTTATATGAAATTTTGCCTGGGTGTACAGGTAGACATCCCGTTCAATCCCTGATAGCCTCCAAAAGTCCTGGTCTTCCAGAAAACTTCCGTCGCACCACCGGTATACTTCAAGAGCCAGGGTGTTATTACCTGGTTTTATAAATTCAGTGATATTAAATTCGGCAGGCAATTTTGAACCCTGACTGTATCCCACTTTTTCCCCATTTATCCAGATATAAAATGCAGATTTAACCGCGCCAAAATGAATAAGGATCTCTTTACCTTTCCAGTTGGCAGGAATTTCAAAAGATCTTTTATAGGAGCCAACTGGATTATACCCATCAGGGATATCCGGGGGATTAGGCTTTGATTGATAATAGAATGGATAAGGAATATTGACATAAATAGGGACACCATATCCCTGAACTTCCCAGTTTGATGGAACAGGGATGTCATCCCATTCGCTAATATTATAGTCGTTTTTATAAAAATCTTTTGGTCTTTCTTGAGGATCTCTGGTCCATTTAAATTTCCATATGCCGTTCAGGGATTGAAAGTTGGCAGACAACATTTTATCATATCCTTTGGCTTTCTCAACTGATTCAAATGCAAAAAAGGATGCCCTTGGAGCTAATTTATTGATTCCGATGATGTCTGGATTTTCAAGTACCGGGTCAAGGGTTTGGGCAAAAAAGATAGTTGTTAATAACAGGAAATAGAGGGTTATACTTTGTTTTTTTATTGATTTAATACTTATTTTCTTCATTTATATAAGTTGTCTGTATGAATCTATTAAGGATGTCTTTATTAAGTGAAGGAATTACTTTTTACAATTTGATTTCAAGGCCAAAATAGAGATTAGATAAAGTAAAATTATAGCCAAATGAATAAAAATCCTTATTAATCTCCGTTTCAAGTATTCGCCAGTTTCCATTTACATAGTTTATGCCCCCAAATCTTAAAAGGGCATTGAAAGTATTATTGATCCGATATTTCAAACCAGGAGACAAGCATAATTCAATGTATTGAGCCTTTTCTCTTTGCATTATGGTCGAATTATTTCTTTCATTTTCTTTAAGCAGGTTAAATTCTAAGTGGGGCTGTAGGAAGAAGTTTAATTTATTTTCCGGATTAAGAAGATATCTGAAAAAAATTCCGAATCCGATCTGATTTGAATTCCTTTCCAGATCAAAAGTCTCTGATTGCCCAAATACCTGAATGTCCTTATTAATATATTTTCCTACTCTAAAATCAAACAGCATTCCTATGAGCCAATTCTGGTTTATTTCCTTACCCACATAGGGTGTTAAGGCGAACGAAGTATTTTTTGTTTCATTCGAATTATTTGAATAGATGCCACCTATCCCGGAAGAGATAGATAAGCTTGCTAAAGGATAAGTATTATTTTGAATTAATAAATTAGTAGTTCCACCCAGAATAAATTGATTGGATTTAATCTCTCCCTGAGCGGTGACAACTTGAATAGTTAGCATCATTAAAGCTAACAGACCTGTTATGTTCAATTGTTTCATATATACGCTTTATAGAAAGATTGATTTGAAGATTTCCGTACCCTGTAAGTCAATGATTAAATATACAAAAATCGACACAAAATACTATACTGCAATTGTCATGAAACTAAAACCGGTAGCTTGTAAGATCTGTTTTATTGATTTAGACAATCAAGATCGTTCAAAACCATTTTTACCCTTTTTTTCCGAAAAAACCCATTTTCCGAAAAAGACCTTTCGGAACCCTTTTCAACCTAAAAAGACCCTTTTTGAGCCTTTTTTGGTACGTCTTTACTCCATGTATAGTCCATATATAGTCCATGTATAGTGTATGACTAGTGTATGTCTTGACATTATGTTAAATAGAATTGGGGAATCTGCCTTGAAAAGCTGTTTAAGATAAAAGTTTAAAGTAGTAAGAAATAGGGGGAGATTAAAAGTGAGCGTGCGTTTAATAGTAACAGCCACAAAGGTTGACATTATCCCAAAAAAGACCTTTTTTGACCTTTCGAAACCCTTTTTACCCCCGCTTTAGTGTGTATATACTTAGTGTATACTCCGTATATACCCCGTATATAGTGTGTGGTTAGTGTGTGTAATGACATTATGTTAAATAGAATTGGGGAATCTGCCTTGAAAAGCTGTTTAAGATAAAAGTTTAAAGTAGTAAGAAATAGGGGGAGATTAAAAGTGAGCGTGCATATAAAAGTATATGCCACAAGGACTATCCAACTTTTATTTTTAACTCGCCCATCTTTTTACATTATTTGAACCCAAGCAGAGGAGCTAAAGCCAACAAATTGGGCAAAGCCAATAAATAAATTTCCAAAAGATTTTTCGGTCTCAAAAGGCAAAAGCCAATAAATAACTGAATACCAAATTCGTTTCAGTTTTCTTCTCCCTCAAAAGGGTTACTTACTCAAAAAACAGAATAATTACAACTTGAGACAGTAACCATAAAAACAATCTCCCTCATCACAATCTACGTCCTCACACAGATCTTCCTGAACTCTTTGTAATGTATATTCCCATTCCCAATTATCCAATAAAAAAATTTCATTTTCACTTATTATGTTAATTTTCATGGTTCTTAGATTACCTTCATGCACATAGGAAATAGTTGAATTACAATTATCAACTGAATAGCTTATCATTTCCAAACTTAATAAGCCATCAGTAAATACTTCAAGATTGTTCATTTCCCAATCAGGCTTAAATTCAAAATACAAAGCATCCAGGCTATTCATTTCAAAAAGTTCATAACCATCAGATTCAAACACAACAGTCTTCCAAACACCAAATAAATCAAATGTATAAGGAAGTCCATTTCTTGCGCAGTTCCATTCATTTAAACAGTTCAATGAAAAAAAAGATTGGAGCAGCAGTAACAATAAAAGACGATTCCATTTCAATTTTTTCATGATCTAAATATTAACATCCCTTTCTTCTACCTTGAATACACAAATTAACAGAGGACATTAAAATTACACAATTTGAGTGAAGAATCCAAGGAATTATTTCTCATTGATCCTTGATGTCCCACTGATCGTCCCAGACTTTAACCACGACACCATGAATCCATTCCCCATTCAGGGCTTTACATTTTAATTGATTTGCATGGCGTAGGTCCCATGCTAGTGGTCATCATCTTTTCAGGCATAATTTCCTACATATTTTTGCATTTCAGATTTATTCTTAATTGCTTTTAGGTCAGCAGAAATTTTTAAATAATTTGCCTTTATTTTCTTTTATTTAAAATATATCTTGCTCGAGTTGTGTGTTTTGCTGGAAAAACAGACAAAAAGAACATCTTTCTCAGGGGGTTAAGTTAATATAGGAGTCAAAGGTCTGTAATTCTCAATAAATGATATTTAATCTAGCACATTGTGCATTTATATCCTATGGTCAAAATATTGAGTCTAACCAATATAGAACATATTGGCAGCTTTTGAAAATAATATATGTCTAATAGGGCATAAAAAAATGCAAGCTTGGTCTATTATTTAAAGGCACTAAAAAATTGTGTGCGAACATATTATTGGTTAAGCACCAACCCCCTATTAATTTGTTTTTTGTTACAGCCTTTTTGGTTTAAAGCTAGCATTAAATACCACGCTTATATTGACTGTTACTTGAAGGGTGAATAATGCGTTGAAGTTGCTTTGTTGAATCAGAATTTCCGTTGAGATGGTTTTTAAAGACCTTGATTAAACTTGTTTTGTCCAGCACAATACTGGTTTCTGTTTTTATATCACTTAAATCAATAAGGAAGCTGGTAAAGAGGTCGGGAATATCTGTACCGACATCTGTATTTAGTAGATTGGCAGCATTATAGATATTATGATAGTTGCCTTTTGTTTTCTCAATAATGGAAGTCTCTTTTTTCAAATTTGTAATGGTTGAATGTTTTTCGCAATGTTGAATACAGCTATTGTCCAGCTTGTTTTTTTCACATCCTGTTACCTGATGAAACAAACATTGCCTGCTTGTCATGAGTACGATAGGCTGATAGATGCTATAATACAGTTTGAAATCTTCAGGTTTTTTAACAGACATCATCTGCTGTTTACTCATTTCATTTGAAAGAAATGAACCAGAACAGTTGAAATGCTTTTTTAAGCATATTAAGCTATAGGAATTTGCAATGTTCAGGTTAGGTCCAGCGACCCAGGATATTCCTTTTTTGTAGGCTTCAAAGGCGATTCCTGTATTATTTGTTACAATACGTTTTGGTTGGAGCTGTTCAAGAAAATCCACTGCAACTTCAAAGTCATCCCCAATTAAAATGGAAGGAAACCAGGGTATTAGATTCTTATTCTTTTTGAAAAGAACGGTCAACGCTTCATCTTCATTTTTGAAACGATTCGGAAGCTTAAAATAGACCTCTACAGAAGTATCATTACTTATATCAATATCTTTAGGCGAGGATATTAATACGGAAAGAACAGGCTTGTTTTTTTTGTTGTATTGTTTCTGTAAAACGGGAAGATTAACGGGGGGGATCATTTCCTTTGAGCCATTCAAAATAAACAATATTCTTTTTTTTAACGATGTGAGTTCCTTAAAAGGCAGATAAAGCACAGAGTCAAGATTAAGCTCCATATGCTCTATGAAATATTCAGTATCATTTATTGTTTTCAGTTTGCTTAGTAACATCTTTTGATCTATGGCTTCTGTTCCAGTATCCGACAAGTTCAATTCAGAACGAATTTCAAACGATGAGTCCGGCGTTTTTACGGTTATTTTTAATGCCGTATCACGTGCCCCTGAAATACTTATAACCAGAGGGATTTTAGCTATGTCAAAATGGTCTGTTTTATTTTTAATGTACTTTTTAAGCTTATCTTTTTCGTCATAAAATTTGAGATGACCCTTCTCCATTTCTTCATCAGAAGCGAAAGAATTAAGTTCATTAAGATGCTTAATTGAATGATTCCTGGGGTTATCAATAAACATATCTTTATTAATATCCCCCTTTAAGAATGAATTTGAAAAATCGCGGTTAAATACCTTATAAAGATCACTATTGTCCCTGTTCAGGCTGGTTTTATCTACAAAATTTTGAATCTGTTTTTTCCATGTATTCACTACAGTATATACGTATTCATACTCCTTAATTCTTCCTTCAATCTTCAGGGAGTCTACCCCCGCATCATATAGGTGCTTTAAATCAAGATAGGCCGAATTATCTTTAAGATTTAGAGGGTAATCCTTACCCGCAAGAGTCCTTTCATATTGGTCTCTGCATGGCTGACTGCATCTGCCCCGATTTCCCGAGTTGCCTCCATGAACAGAACTCATATAACAGATTCCTGAAAAAGAGATACAATAAGATCCATGTACAAATACTTCTGTTAAGACCTCGTTTTTATGAGCAACCGCGGTTAAGGTCTTTATCTCATTAATATTCAATTCCCTTGACAGATTCACCCGCTCAACATTCAGTTTACTTAAAAACTCAATCTGACCTTCGTTGTGGGTGGTAAGTTGTGTAGATGCATGTATTTTAAGGCCTTTAAAATATTCAGACAACAAATAGAGCATGCCAATATCCTGAACGATCACGCCATCGATATGCGTATTAACCAATTTGTTCAGCAATTTTATAAGAGCCGGAATTTCACTGTCGAGTATAATGATATTAAGGGTTAGGAATACCTCGCAACTGTTTTTATGTGCCAATCTAACGATGCCCTGTAGATTTTCAAAACTAATGTTAGCTGCCCGGTTTCTCGCATTAAATTTATTCAACCCACAGTATACAGCATCAGCCCCTGCAAGAATTGCAGCTTTTATGGAATCAATATCTCCACCAGGCGCAAGTAATTCAATTTTTCTCTTCATTATTCTTTAGTGAAGTATTTCCGACTACCAGTGAAATCTCCCATGGTCGCGAAATTAGCATATCCTCCAGATAGCTTGGCAATATTACATTAATTAACTGTTTTTCATCTACAGTCAAACACAAATGGTGACTAAAATGCTCGTGACGACCTGCGGTCGTTCAGGGCTGGAGCCCTTTTGTTTGGTAAGGTTACGAGCTGGAGCTCGTACCGAACAGCTGGTTCAGGGCTGGAGCCCTTTTGTTTGGTAAGTTACGAGCTGGCGCTCGTACCGAACAGCTGGTTCAGGGCTGGACCCTTTTGTTTGGTAAGGTTAC